>Ga0182024_10000021_pt1 | contig 256991 bp, 226 predicted proteins | sample P32metaG_FD_120480 | JGI IMG/M metagenome (GOLD analysis project Ga0182024, IMG submission 120480) | Permafrost microbial communities from Stordalen Mire, Sweden - P3-2 metaG (Illumina Assembly) | ecosystem: Environmental > Terrestrial > Soil > Wetlands > Permafrost | place: Sweden: Stordalen... | reverse complement strand
TTTGAGTTCTTGCTATTCTTCTTCATGCCGGTCTCCTTTTTGCACCTCGAGTGCGTTACCTATTGGGAAGCTTAACGCTATCCCGCCGGGAGACCGGCCTTCTCATTCCATCTCGGAAACGCATCCGCGCGCGCGATTAGTTGCTTTACCGAGCCGCGACCATCAGGGAGCGGAGGCTGCTACCGGGCGGAGTTGCAACGCCGATCCATCTCGCAGGAGAATGTGCCATGCAGCAACATCGGATTCGGCACCTCGCTCTATGCCTGGCGCTCCTCGTCGCAGCGGCGGAGGCGCAACCCGGAAATCCCGGGCCTCTATCGATCGCCCGCCAGGGCTACCTCTACGCCGGCGGGAAATACTCGCCTTCGGGTAAGGTGCAAGCCATGAGCGGGCAGTTGTACGCCGAGTTTCAGATTCCGGCGAAACAAACGCACGCGTGGCCGATCGTGATGATCCATGGCGGAAGCCAGACCGGCACTAATTTCAACGGAACTCCGGATGGGCGTGAAGGCTGGGCGCAGTTTTTCCTGCGGCAGGGGTATGCGGTGTATGTGGTGGATCAGCCGGGCCGCGGTCGGGCGGCGTACGAGGCTGGGCGATACGGCCCATCGAGCCCAGTGGATCTGGAAAGCACCGCGCGGCGTTTCGTTGCGCCGGAACGATTCAACTTGTGGCCCCAGGCTCATTTGCACACGCAATGGCCAGGCAAGGGCGAGCCTGGCGATCCGGTGTTCGATCAGTTCTATGCTTCCCAAGTGCCCTCGATCGAGAACTTCACGTTACAGCAGACTCTGAATCGCGACGCGATTCTAGCGCTGCTCGAAAAGACCGGCCCGGCAATTTTGCTCACCCACTCGCAATCCGGCGCGTTCGGCTGGCCGGTTGCCGACGCACGTGCAGATTTGGTGAAGGCGATTGTCGCGGTCGAGCCCAACGGCCCGCCGTTCTTCAACGTAGAAAACGTGGCAGGGCCCGAGTGGTTTCGCGACGCCCCGATGCAGGCCCGTCCCTGGGGAATCACGGCGGCGACGCTCTCCTACGATCCGCCGGTTTCGGCAGCGTCCGATCTTGCGATCGTACGTCAGGAGAAACCCGACAGCGCAGACTTAGCGCGATGTTGGGAGCAAAAATCGCCAGCCCGCCAACTGCCCAAGCTTCAGAGAATTCCGATTCTGATCCTCACGGCGGAAGCGTCCTATCATGCTCCTTACGATCATTGCACCGTGAAATACCTGGAGCAGGCGGGGGTACATCCCAAATGGATCAAGCTGGCCGAAATGGGCATTCGCGGCAATGGTCACATGATGATGCTGGAGAAGAATAACCGGGAGATCGCGCAGGTGATGGCACAGTGGCTGCAGAAAACACTGCCGGCAGACGGCGCTCGACACCACCCTGCGGACACTCGATGAGGTTCGATTTGGGCTACTTCATGTTCCGCAATTGGTAGATGTTCTGACCAACTGCCGCAAGCTTCGGAACTGCAAAACCGAAGTTAACAGGCAGAATGAGATACGTAGGAAACCGCTTTGTTTCAGCCGCAACAACAGCACCTGCGCAGGCTCCCACATTGAATCCGATCATGGGTCCCCACAAAGGGCGGCCACCATTGCTCAGCAGCCCGTTCTGTTCTATCGCGCCCCTGTGAGTGCCAATCGCGGTTGTTGCCAGATCAGCGGCAGAAGCCGCGCAAACCGTGCCCGCAGATAATCGACGTATCCATTTTGAACGGGCCTGAGCCGTCGAGGACAACGCTAGTGCCACCAATATGATTCCGAAGATGCTCTTCATCGAGCATCAGATTGCGGCTAAAGGCGGCGGCTGGCAAGCTATCCATTGTTATGGAACGTTCCATGACTCAAGCGGTTTTTGGGACTACAGAACGCTCAAAAGTACCGGGCTGGCGTGTATTTGCACGGTGACTTCCACAACGCTGCGGAGGAAGGTGCTCTCCGGGTATACCATAAGGAATACACGTTCTCTCCACGTCTCATGGTTGATGTCCACAGTCACGTCCTCTGGGGACTGGATGATGGTGCCGAGACGCTCGAAGAATCGACCGCCATGCTGGCGATGGCGGCGGTGTCTGGCACCACGGACATCGTGGCTACGCCACATGCAAATCTCCGCTACCGGTTTGACGAAGGGCTCGTCACGGAACGCATACGGGAACTCACGGTAGCGACTGGGGGCCAGCCCCGGATTCACCGTGGTTGCGACTTTCACCTGTCCTTTGAAAATGTTCAGGACGCGCTGCAGAATCCAGAAAAGTATACGGTCAACGGAGGACGGTACCTTCTGGTGGAGTTCCCGGATTCCTCGCTTTACAACATGAAACAGGTACTGGAGGCCCTGATGCACCGTGGTTTGATCCCGATCCTGACGCACCCGGAGCGTCATCCGCAGTTGCGAGAGCTCAACACGGATTTTGAGGAATGGGTGGGGATGGGGTGTCTGGTCCAGATCACCGGACAGTCCCTGCTGGGGCGATTCGGGAAGAAATCGGAAGGTTCAGCGTGGGAGATGCTGCGCCGCGGGATGGCCCATTTCGTGGCCAGCGATGCGCATGGGACCACAGACCGGACGCCGCGGCTGGACGAGGCGTTCACCGCCGTTTCTCAGGGCAAGGGCAGAGAGTGTGCTGAGCGGTTGTTCATTCGCAATCCGGCGGCGGTGATTTCCGACGAGCCGATCCAGCCGGCGGCCAAGCGGCGGAAGGCCTGGTTCGGATTCCGCCGGTAGGGGGCGAACGGAATCGCCCCGCGATTTCGTTCAATGGCTGGCGGAGACGGAGGCGTCCACGGGGTTCTGACGCTTCAAAGCCAATACAACCGGCATTATCTCAAACGGCATCTTCTCACTCGGGGATAAGAGCGCCACGGGTTTGGCGCGGATCATCTCCGTGCGGTCCGACCAGGCATCCAGCCGGATGCGGGAGATCAGGGGAAGCGCCGCGATCTGTTCGGTACTGTCGGGATCGAGTTGCGGCGCAATGGCGACGAGTTCCGGCAGCAAGAGCACTGAGCCTTGGTCCGCCACCGGATTGCCGATGCGGGCCTTGGTGAGACTAGGAAGGGCATTCACTTTTGCGGCCAAGGCCGTGAGGAAGAGACCCACATTGGGCAATTGGTCCGCATACGGAGAGTTCTTCAGCCACTCCAGGGCCTTAGCGTTGGCCTGCAAGTCTTCGTTGGCGCTGCGACGAAAGGAAAATTGGTGAAAGATCTGCGGGTCAGCAAACAGCATGCGGTCGCTGAACGCATTCATGGTGCTGCTTTTGAAGCCCAGAACGACGGCAGCGAGCTCCCGGGCAATTACGGCCGCGAGGCTGGCTTCGCTGGGCAGAACATCGATGAAGCCGCGGCTCACGAATAGGGTATGACCGACCGCGAAGCTTTCGAGCGGTGTGGTCAGCAAGACACGGGTACGGACCGGCGGATCCACTACGATCTTATTTGTGACCAGCAGATTGTTGAGCACCGTATCCAGTACTTTTTCCACCTCACCGGCCGGGCCCACCAGGCCCGCCTTTTCCATCCGCTGGATCGTATTCTCCTCAGCCTGATGCTCCCATTCACGCAGCGCCTCAGTGCGCGAAAGCTCAGTGCTGGAGGCATCCCGGGGCGGATCGGGGGCCTCGATGGCGATGTTGGTGAAAGTCTCCGTCTTCTGGGAGCCGGTGGCGGCGAAGGACCAATAATGTACAAGCCCTTTCAGATTTCTGTCGGGGTGCTTGGTATCCTCGTCATTCTCTTCGATGTAAGTGATCGATGGCAGCCAGAGCCCGGGACCGACCTGCTCCCGATAGCTGTTGAAATGGAAATAACGCCCCACGCGCTTGAAGGTATACTTCCCGCTGAATCGCACGACGTGAAACGTACGGTCTTCGACCCAGATGCGGCCGACAAACCGGCCGGGGGGCTCTTTCTCCTTCGGCTTTACATCGAAAGCTATGCAGCGGATCTCCCCCAAAAATTCACTTTGCGGATTCTCGAACTCATAGTGTTCGGTGCTGAAATCCTGATTATCGATCACCGCCATCTGCGCAAAGCCGCGCGGGAAAAGCCGGGGCTGGTTGTTCTTCTTGAGGAAGTCCAGTACCCCGAGGCTGAATGCTTTCTCCGGGTTGAAACCTTTGTAGTCCACGCCACGGTGAAATTCCGCGTTCCCGATAAAATAGGCATCACCGATGATCGGCGGGGGGCCTTCGCCGCCCGGATTCAGGAATTGTACGTATGTTTCGACCAGCGGCTTATACCGCGACAAGTCGTCGAGGAAGGCCTTTTCGGTCGCGGTTACACGCGACAGAACATTCGCCACGGACATAGTTGATCCGTCGCTCTGACCGAAGGCGAGACCACTCGCGCACACGAAAGCTAGCAGGTAATGGAGCCTCATATTTCTACCGTGTAATCTGGAAAACCACGCGTATGGTGACGCGCTGATCGATGGGCGAGCCAGATTGGCTGGCTGGCGTAAAACGGATACGACGGGCCGCCGAAATGGCATTTTCGTTCAGACCATACCCCAACCCCTGTACGACCCGTAGCACACGTACCTCGCTGGTGGCAGTAAAGATGACATCCAGAAGGACGTCGCCCTCGATTTTTCGCCGCCGCGCCTCTTCGGTATAGTCGGGTTTGGGCTTGTCCAGGATCTCCAACGCGTGAACCGGGCTGGCCGCCGGAGCCAACTGTACCGGCGCATTCACCGTCTTGACCTCATCGAAGCCGCCCTTGCGGACCGCTGGTTCAGATCGGGATGGCTGCGTCGCAGGGCGGGTATCGAACCCGGCGCCATCGACCTTGGCCCCAAGCACCCGCGCGGGGCCGGGTTGGCCTACAGCTGCCTGCCCGAAGGCGCCGGTCTGAACGGTGGCTCCGGCCAACGCCAGTTGGGAATGCGGGGATGCCGTGTCGAATCCCGCCGTAGCTGCTTGGTGCAATTCCGGCGAGCTTCGGGTCACCGCGACATCGAAACCCGCGCTCTGACCGCTGGGAACCAGCAGTCTCGGACTGGCTTTAGGAGGCAGATTCGAAGCGAATATACCTGTCTGAACCGGTGGGCTGATCACCGGGGCTTCCTGCGGAAGACTCAAAGTGGGCTGTGGCTTGGGGACCTTAGGAAGACTGGGTGCGTCTTCCAGCGTGGGATGCGGAATCCGCGGTTTTACGAGAGCGGGAAGAGGCGGTAAGACCCGTTGTGCCGTGGCTACCGTGCGGACGACCACCACCTCGGTTTGCGGAAGTATATGTTTCGTTGGAACAAAGGGCGCCGGCTCGACAGGCGCGATCAAAATGGTAGAGCCGTGAAAAAGCACGCCGCCGTTTAGAAACACCTTCGGAGCTGCCACCAGGAGTAGCCCGAGAGCCGCCGCGTGAATACAGACGCTCCCTAAGAACCTACCGCGGCGCCGGTCATGATTGCCAAGAATCTCGCCGAACAGGACAAGGCCGGGCTCATCGGGATTCAGCCATCCCAAGGGCCTCTCGTCGGAAGTCCGTGACATTAAGCGGTTTGCTGTAAGCGGATCGCCGTTCTGATATGAAATCATATGTTATCACTGTATTGCGAGCTTTTAAGGTTTGATAACACATGTAATTAATCGGATTATCGCGACTACCGCATTAGGCGGGAAATCGCAATATTCTCCCAGTCGGAAGTGGGGCGCAAGATCGACCCCAGGAGTCTGCGTTCGCTACTGCTCGGGCGAGGCCCGGCGGAGCGATCCTGCGCGCCTTGCGCAAGCAACACTTCTACCATCACTTCGCCGACGAACGCGTCTGTTACGGCGTGACTTCTCCCCTCTGGGACCACGTGTTTCGCAGCGTGCCCAAACCGAATTAACCTTCGTTAGCTTCCGCCGGTTTACCTTTCGCGATATTGAGCAGTTGCCAATGCGGACGCCATATTGGAAACTTGAGCACTCTATCGATCCCGCTGGGCTCTCGCGAACGGGACGGCTGGATCATCAGCCGGCCGGAAGATCTCACCTGGTTTATCGGCCCCGCAATCGTCAGTTACACGGCGCTCGCTCTGATGTTCGGTGGATTTCCACTCACCCCGCTCTACCTGGTGTGGCTCATCGGAATCGACGGGCCGCATGTGTTGGCGACCGTTACGCGTACGTACTTCGACAATAACGCCCGGCGCAAGATGGGTCCGCTGCTATGGGTGGTGGTTCCGGCGATGCTGCTCGGGCCGCTGATGGTCATGGGCGGCGCCGAAACGTTGTTCTACATGTTCGCTGTTTCCTGGTTGCATTTCCACATCGCGAAGCAACACTTCGGTTTCGTGATGCTGTACAAACATAAGGCCGGCGAACGGAATCGCACGGATTTCCTTCTGGACCGCTGGTTCCTGCTGACCTCGTTGATGCTGCCCTTCGCGCGGTTTCTGGTGAAGAGCGACTTCGTAGTCCTCCCTACCCTTCCCGTGGTGAAAGGCCTCGACGCCGTCCTGCTGCTGCTCTACGGCTGTTTCGCAGCGGTTTTCGTCCTGCGGCAGCTGTACAAGTGGAAGGGCGGACAACCGCTGAATCGGCCCAAGCTGCTGCTGATGGCGGCCATCGTCCCGCTGCAATGGCTGGCATTTCACTATGCGGGTACAACGCTAGTAGATGGCATGACGCGGGCCGGCATCATCCTCGGCCTGTTTCACAGTTTTCAATATCACCGGCTGATGTGGTTTCACAACCGCAACCACTATGCCGACCCGCAGTTTGAATCAACCGCCGGTCTGGCCGCCACCCTGGCGCGCCGCTTTGTTTACTACTTCGGCGCGGCGGTGCTGCTGAACCTGGTTCTCGCATTCCTCCCCTCGCACCTGGCGCCAGGGCCCTTCGTGAAGGCAGCGCTGTGGGGCATCCCCTTCACGCACTACATCCTCGATTCGAAGATCTGGCGCGTTCGCGGCAATAAGGAACTGGCGGCTGCCCTGCGGCTCAGTTAAGACTGCTAATACTAGTTTGGACATTTCCACTCGAGTAGCCGCCCGACCGGCGGCAAGACCGCCGGCGTTACGTAGCGCTGGCGATCTTTGTCGCCGGCTTCGGCAGGCTGAAAGCCTGCCCGGCAACGCATGGCGCTGCCCCACCCCTATATACTGGATCGGAAGGAAATATGAGCATGTGGGTGATCCGGATTTCCCTAGCGCTCTGGGCCGGCGCGCTCTTTGCCCAGCACGGCTACAGTCCCGCGGACGTTGATGCGGGCGGCCGGCTCTACCGGTCCAACTGCGTGAACTGCCACGGGCAGGAAGGCACGGCCATCTCGGGCGTCGACCTGGGACACGGCAAGTTCCGGCGGGCCTCGACCGACGAAGATCTCGCCCACATCATCATCAACGGCATCCCCGGCACGCCGATGCCGCCCACCAATTTTACGCAGCCCCAGGCGGAAACCATTGTGGCCTATTTGCGTTCTCTAGTGGGCTCGACCGCGGGCGCCGCGTCCGGAAGCGGCGATGCCGCGGGCGGCAGGGCTATCTTCGAAGGCAAGGGCGGCTGCCGCACCTGCCACCGCGTCAATGGCAGCGGCTCGCGGGTCGGTCCCGACCTGAGCGAGATCGGCGGCTTGCGCAGCCCAGCCAGCCTGGAGCAATCGATCCGCGATCCCAACGTGGAGATCCGGCCGGAAAATCGCTATGTTCGCGCCGTCACGCGCGGGGGCGCCACCGTCACCGGCCGCGTCCTCACGGAAGACACGTTTGGGGTGCAGATCATCGACACCCACGAGAAGCTCGTCTCGCTCTCGAAAGCGAACCTGCGAGAATTCACCTTCCTCAAGGATTCTCCGATGCCTTCTTTTCGCGGAAAACTCAGCGATCCGGAAATCGCCGATGTGGTCAGCTATTTGGAAACTTTGAAAGGCGTGGAAGGCCAATGAAAGTACCTGCCCTGTTACTCGTATTAATAGCTGGATCTCTGCCGGCTCAAGTTTCGTTCGACCGCCTGATTCGCTCCGGCCAGGAGCCGCAAAACTGGCTCTCCTATTCGGGCGGGCTCGATGGCCAGCGCTATACCCCGCTCAACCAGATCACGCCGCAGAACGTCAAGAATCTGGAGTTGCAGTGGGTGTTCCAAGCGCGGTCGCTGGAGAAATTCGAGGCCACGCCATTGGTGGTGGATGGGATTCTGTACACGGTGCAAGCTCCCAACGACGTGGTGGCGCTCGATGCCGCTACCGGACGCGTGTTCTGGGTCTATTCGTATAAGCCTTCGCCGCAATCGCGCCCCTGCTGCGGCAAAGTCAATCGCGGCTTGGCGATCCTGGGCGACACGCTGTTTATGGCGACCATCGACGCCCGCTTGATCGCCATCGACGCCACCAACGGGCACCCTCTTTGGAACGTTGAGGTGGCCAAGCCCGAGGCCGGGTACGCCATGACGCTGGCGCCGCTGGTGGTGAAGGACAAGGTCATCATCGGAACGGCTGGCGGCGAATACGGAATCCGCGGATTCATTGCGGCCTACGACGTCAAGACCGGCAAAGAGGCCTGGCGCTTCTACACCATTCCCGGCGCAGGCGAGCCGGGCAACAACACCTGGTCGGGCGATTCCTGGATGCACGGCGGCGCTTCCGTGTGGGTGACCGGCGCTTACGATCCGGTGCTCAATCTGACTTACTGGGGCATCGGCAACCCCGGCCCGGACTGGGTGAGCGAGATGCGCGGCGGCGACAACCTATATAGCGATTGCGTGGTAGCGCTCGATCCCGATACGGGCAAGTTGAAATGGTATTTCCAATTCACCCCGCACGACGATTTCGATTATGATTCCGTGCAGGTGCCGATTCTAGCCGACATGGATTTTAAGGGCGCCCCGCGCAAAGTCATGCTCTGGGCCAATCGCAACGGTTTCTTCTATGTGCTGGACCGGACCAACGGCCAGTTCCTGCTGGGCAAGCCCTTCACCAAGGTAACTTGGGCGACGGGCCTGGACGAGCGCGGCCGGCCGATGCGTGCGCCCGGCGCCGTTCCCACGCCCGAGGGCAATAAGATCTATCCGGGTAATATGGGGGGCACCAACTGGAATTCGGCCTCCTACAGTCCGCGCACCGGGCTCTTCTATATTCCCTTGTGGGACAACTATTATTCGGAGTTCGTCAAGGGCCCCGCCGAATATGCGGAGGGCCGCATCTTCGCGGGCGCGATGCCGCGTTCCCCGGTGCCCATGATCCAAGCGCCACAGGTCCAAAACCGTAAAGAAGAGGATGGATATGGCGCCATCCGGGCATTCGATCCCAAGACCGGCGAGAAGAAATGGGAATTCAAACTCAGCGAAGTCACCGATAGCGGCGTACTGAGCACCGCTTCCGACCTGGTCTTTTCCGGCGGACGCGACGGTTACTTCTTCGCACTGGATGGACGCAACGGCGAACTGCTCTGGAAGGCCACACTGGGCGGCCAGGTGTCCTCGGGGCCGATGAGTTACTCGGTAGGCGGCAAGCAGTATATCGCGGTCTCGGCCGGCAGCACGCTGTTCAGCTACGCGCTGCGGTAGCCGCGCCAAATGCTATAATTTTGCCGGAGGTACCCGCCATGCGGCGCTCCCTTCTCACGGTTGCCGGGCTGCTGCTCGCCTGCGTTCTCGCGCACGCGCAACACATCTATTTCACTACCTTTGTCCCGGGGAGTTGTCCCATCGTGATCGAAGGGATGACGCATTCCAAAGACTTTGGCTTCCAGGCGGTGGTCTTCAATAATGATTCCAGCCAGACCGTGCAATCCATACATCTGAAGGTGACCCTTTCGTCGGCAGAAAAGCCCGAGCAGATCGTGGACAGTGGACACGTCTACATCGCGATCGACCCGGGTGAACGAAAGAGCCAGGATGTGTTCCTCGGCCGCATGCAGTCGCTCAACCAAAGGGCCAAGTTTGACCACCTGTAAATTGCCCGAGCCACGATCTCCGTGGAGTCCGTGGAATTCGCTGACGGGTCGCGCTGGGAAACGAACGATCTTGTGATTTTCGACCCGGCCCCCGAGCTGCAGCAGCTCCCGCCTAAGTAAACGTTGACGCCCGCAAAAACCTGACACAGGCCCGGAGGCCTGTGCCACTCTTGGTAGCACAGGCCTCCGGGCCTGTGTCAGGTTTCTTTGCCGCGTTGACATAGTGAAACCGCTCGCGATATCCTGCCGGTGTTCGAGGTGTACCTGAAATGAAAGCTCGATCGGTCTTGTTTCTTGCTATTTTGCTGGTCGCCGCGGTGCCGCTGGCGGCCCATCACTCCTTCAGCGCGGAATACGACACCAACCTGCCGGTGAAGGTGACCGGTGTGGTGACCAAGGTGGAATGGCTGAATCCCCACATCTGGTTTTATGTCGACGCGAAAGACGCCGACGGCAAGGTTGTCAACTGGGCTTTCTCCGGCGGAGCTCCCGGCCAGTTGATGCGGCGCGGGATCAGCAAAAGCGTCATCCAGCCGGGAATGACGGTTATTGTTGAGGGCTATCGCGCCAAGGACGGGTCGAATAACGCCAATGGCGCCAAGGTCACATTCCCGGACGGCCGCCAGGTATTCACGGCCAGCGGGGAAGACAAGATCCCCGGCGAGAATTCCAAGGGCGACGAGAAAAAGTGAATCGCTGGCGAGGTTCCATCATGAAACAGTTTCGAACAGTATGCGCCTTGTTGCTGGCTTCGGGCCTTTTCGCCGGGATGATCTTCACCACGACGAGGGTCCACGCACAGGCCACCAAGGCCATCGCCCGCACTTCCGATGGCAAACCGGATTTCAGCGGCATGTATGAATGGCCGAAGTCCTCTACCGGCGAACGGTGCAAATGCTCCGCCACCGTTTTCGACCGCAATAAGTTCGCTCCGCTCAAGCCTGGCGGCGAACCCTTCTTCGAGGCGCCGACCGGAGATCCGCGACATGACGAGCCGCGCAACTTCTGCATGCCGGCTGGTTTCCCCTCTGGAATGCTGTCGGCCAACGCGGTTCAATTCGTGCAAAACAAGAACACGCTCGTGGTCGTGCATGAATTTCAGCGCATGACGCGCGTAATTCCGCTCGATGGGCGCCCGCACCGCAAGGAGCTGGAGCCTATGTTCTATGGCGATCCCGTGGGCCATTGGGAAGGCGATACGCTGGTCATCGAAACCACCAACTTCAAGCGCTGGGGCCTGGACGATTACTACTACTCGGATCCGAAGCAATACCGCATGCACAGCGATGCCCTGAAGACCATCGAGCACATCCGCTGGAAGGATAACACGACGTTGTCCTATCAATTGACGATCGACGACCCGAAGACCTTCACCGCGGCATGGACGCAGGATTTCGAGATGAAGGCGCACCCGGATTGGGATCAGGCCGGCTTGTACGAGTACGTGTGCGAAGAGAATAACCGCTGTCCCGGCGGGCACTGCGTGGGCAAATGACAACCCCCGCTCCCTAACGGTCGCGGTTCGGAAACGGGGCGCCGTCGGTGGGTGCGCGTAGCGACTGCTTACCGAACCGCGACCGTAAGGGAGCGGGGGTTAAACAGAGGAGAATGCCGATGAAACGTTTGGCAGGCTGGTTGATGGCCGCGGGCACGGTGGCGATTCTGCCTCCGTTCGCAGTAGCGCACTTCAAATTGCTCGAACCCGCGAGCTGGCTGCAGGAGAATAATCTCGGCGATCCGCAGAAGCTCGGCCCGTGCGGCGGCACCACGGCCAACGCCGGGATGACCACCAACGCAGTTACCAAGGCCCAAGGCGGGCAGAAGCTGCACATCAAGCTGCAGGAGACCGTGTTCCATCCGGGGCACTACCGGATCGCACTGGCGGTGAACTCCCGAGCCGAACTGCCGCCCGACCCGGACGTGAAAACCAGAGACTCCGAGAAGGGTCCCTGGTCGGTTTCGTCACCGATCGCCAGCGCGCCCGCGATGCCCGTTTTGGCCGACGGTCTTTTTGTCCATACCGCCAAACAGGCCGACCCGTTCGAAACCGACGTATTACTTCCCAACATCACCTGCGCCAAATGCACCCTGCAGATCGTCGAGTTCATGGCGGAACACGGGTTGAACAAGGATGGCGGATATTTCTACCATCACTGCGCCGATCTGCAGATTACGGCCGATCCGGCCAAGCCGATTGACACGAAGTGGACCGTCGGCCGATAGTCGGCTGCACTTCAAGCAAATGCGGCGGCTTCGCTTCAAGCAAACGCAGTATCCAGGATGGCCTGGATCAGCGGGTCATATTGCATTCCCGCATCGGCTGCCGATTGCGAAAAGTCTTCCTCTTGCCCTAACGAAGGATTCGGATTGGCTTCGATCACGAACAGTTCCCCCTTCGCCGTGAGCCGCACGTCCAGGCGTCCGAACCCCCGGATCTTAAGTAGACGATAGACATTGCGCGCCAGCTTTCGCAGCTCTTTATCGATGTCGGCCGGAAGTTCTTTTGCCGGTCCGTTCGTAATGCCCCACTTCGTGCGATAGGACTCGTTCCACTTGGCGTGGAACGTGGCGAACTTGGGAACTTCCTCCGGGACATTTTCGAAGAAGATCTCGCGCGGCGGAAACACCGTAAGGCGGCGGTTCCCCAGCACGCTCACGTAGAGCTCGCGGCCTTCGATGTACTCCTCGATCAGGGCATCACATTCGAACTTCTGGTGAATGAATCGCGCCCGCTCGAGTGCCTCGGCTTCATCGCGGGCAAAAGACGCCCGGCTGATGCCGTCAGAGGATTCCTCGCACACGGGCTTCACGAAAGCAGGGTACTTAAACCGTGCCAGGCGGCGAAGGGGAGCGGAACGCGGGGAGACAACAAAATTGGGCAAGCGTACATGATGGTATGCCAACACCTTCTTCGCCAGCGCCTTATCTTTGCAGAGCAGAAGCGCGTCGGGCCCTGACCCGGTATAGCGCACCTTCATCAGCTCCAGAAGGGCAGGTATGTTCGGTTCGTGCGAGCGGTCGTGATAAAAGGACTCCGAAAGGTTGAAGACCAGATCCGGCGAACAGGATTTCAGTTTTGCCAGGATGTCGGCGACATTATCGAAAACCGCGAGTGTCTCCACATCGTGGCCGAGGCGCTGGAGACATTGGAGCACATCGGCTTCCGTCCGTTTGTCCTCTTCCTTCAGCGACTCGGCGGAGAACCGCTCGTCGGGGTCTCTGCGCTGCGCCACATCGAAAAGAACGAGAATCTTCACCTCAGACCGACCTTTTGAACCTGCCGGTGTACAGGTGGTTCGTCACCAGCGTGGCGAGGTATGCGACCAGCTCAAAATGGAGCCGTGGGGAATCCTGGGGCGCCGTGAGCTTGAGTTCCCCACACCGCCCGATGAGCTTCCGCACCAACATGCTGACGGTGTACCGGCGCTGGCCAGTCCATTGAACGATCGAGGCGATTAGAGCGCTGCGATGTCTTCGCATGACCCGCACTGCCGATTCGCCGCCCGGTTCGGCGTTTCCAAAAATCGCGCGCAGATCCGAGTCATAGAAGTCTGGAAAATCCTCGGCATAGAGTTTTCGCCGCGCGGCGTAGTGGTGGGCCAGCGTCTTTCGCGCCTTCCTGGCCTCGGAGATCCGGCGTCCTCGAATCACGGCTGGAGGACAGCCCGCCGCCTCGTTCATCAGGTTGTTTACATATTCCAGTTTTTCCATCGCCTTCCAGCCCTGGTAGCGTTGCCGCCAGAGTTCCGGCGGATCTGCCAGCCAAACGGCGAAGGTCTCGGCGAAATCCTCGTCCGGGTGCGCTTGCGCGTACCAGTTCGGCAGGTGCCTGACGAAACTCCTGCTGTAGGGCCGAGGCCTGTAGGTTTCGGGCGCATACTCAGTTTCGGGGCTGCCGAAAATAGTCTGCCAATCTCCGCGCGACGAAAATCGATAGGCATGATCGATGGCGTGGCCACACTCATGCCGCAGCAGCATCTGGCACCATTCCGCGGTCCCTCCTTCCACTTCCAGCATCTGGTGTAGTTCAAGCGCCTTCAGTCGCGGATGCGCCAGGTAGAAAGGAATGGCAATGGCCGGAACGCCTTCGGGAGAGAACCACTCGTCGCCCAGGTAACAGTCCGGGCGCAATGAGACGCCGCGTGAAGCCAACTCGTCATAGAACTGGCCGACGCGCGGTTCGAGCTCGCTCTGCTCGATGCGGACACCGAGATCACAGATGCGGAGCATGAGCAACTCCTCATCTTTGAGCGAGCACCACGAAGGCTCTTCGGCCACCTGGCCCGCTTGCATGGTTCTATCCTAACCCGCGGCGCGGTTTCCAAAAGTTATTAGGAGCGAGGGTTGTAACTGGATTTTCGACTGCGGAGGGTTAAAAGCACCGCTCCCTTTGGTCACGGCTCGGTAACGGCCCGTTAGGCTGACGCGATTTCTTCTAGCACGCGCGTGACTGCGCCGGCGGGATCGGCGGAGCGGCTGATCTGACGTCCCATGACCACATAATCGGCGCCGTCACGTACGGCTTCGGCTGGTGTGGCCACCCGCTTCTGATCGCCTTTAGCGCTTCCGGCAGACCGCACACCCGGCGTAACGATGATCGTATCCGGGCCCGCGATGCTGCGGATTCGCGCTGCATCGAGCGGCGACGCCACGACGCCATCGATCCCCGACTCCACAGCTTTGCGGACTCGCAGGTCAACCAGATCGGACACCTCGCAGGGGTAGCCGAGGTCCTGGATGTCCGCCTGGTCGAAGCTGGTCAGCACCGACACCGCGAGCAGCTTCAGATTCGAAGCGCCACGGGCTCCCGCCGCAGCCTGCATCACCGGTCCGCTTCCGTGCACCGTCAGAAACCGGACGCTGGTGCGCGCCACCACGCACACGGCGCGCCTCACGGTCTCGGGGATGTCATAAAACTTCATATCCAGGAAAATGTCTTTGCCTTCGGCCGACAACTCGCGGACGAAGGACATGCCAGCGGCGGCGTACAGCTCCATGCCGACCTTGTAGAAGTTAACCTGGTCCCCCAGGCGCGCCACCAGCTGGGACGCCTCGTGGGACGACTCGAAGTCCAGCGCAATAATGATAGGGTTTCGGTTCATATCAATCGGATGGGTTTCGATCCGCGCGGCAGCACGCGGCCAATGCGGTACGCCGCGTCGAACGAGCGCTCGAGCGCGGCGGCGTCGGTTTCGGGGAGCGTGATCAGCAGGCCCCCGGAAGTTTGCGGGTCGTAGAGGAGATCCTCGGTTTCGCGCGGCAAATCGCGCAGGGATTCCACCACGCAGGAGGCGAACTCGCGGTTATTGTTCAGGCCTCCTGGCACGGCGCCCTGTCGCGCGTAATCCAAAGCGCCGGGCAGAAACCGAACTTGATCCACCATCAGTTCCAGAGTGACGTTGCTGGCCAGGGCCATTTCGCGCGCGTGGCCGATCAGCCCAAACCCGGTCACATCGGTGCAGCCATGGACATCGAACTTCAGCATCTCCTCGCAGGCGCGCCGGTTCAAGGTGAGCATGGAGCGGGTGGCCTCGGCTACGTGCCCCTCTACCGCGATTCCGCGCTTGAGGGCCGTCGAGATCACGCCCGTGCCGAGGCGCTTGGTGAACACGATGGCGTCGCCGGGACGAGCCGCGGCGTTGGCTTTGACGCGCGCGGGGTGTACGGTGCCCGTCACGGCATAACCGAATTTGATTTCGTCGTCGGCGATGCTGTGGCCGCCGAGGATGGAACATTCGGCCTCGTGCATCTTTTCCGCGCCGCCCTTGAGGATCTCTTCGAGGTCGCTGAGGTCGCCTTTGGCGGGATACGCCAGAACGGACAGCGACGAGATCGGGCGGCCACCCATGGCGTACACATCGCTCAGAGCGTTGACGGCGGCAATGGCTCCGAAAGTGTACGGGTCGTCCACGATCGGGGTGAAGAAATCGATGGTCTGCACGAGGGCAAGCTCCGCCGTCAGCTTGTACACACCGGCATCGTCGGCCGTGTCAAACCCGATCAGCACGTTTTCGTTGGCCCAGCGGGGCAGCGAAGCTAAGACGCGGTCCAATACCTTTGGACTCAGCTTAGACGCTCAACCCGCGGCCTTCACGTGGGCCGTCAGCTTCTTGAGTTGCGTGGTCTCGCTCATGCGATGCGCTCCCTCCTTATGATAGCGGGGCGTCGCAGAAATTCCAGGATGGGTGCGGTTTGGCCAGCGATAAGGTGTCCCACCTGTGGGAGATAGCGAATTTCGGCATGGGGAACGTTGCGCTCCAGCCGCCTCTTGGTTGCGGCAGAATCCAAAAGCGCGTCCTTGCCGCCGAGGATCGCCAGCACGGGCATTCTCAAACGCTGCAGGGCGTCGTCGCTGAAGATGGGCAGCCTTACCATCCGCGGGCGAAAGTTATCGGCAATGAGTGTCATGAATTCGATGAACTTTCGAACGGCCGGCGGCGGGTCAGAAGGTGCCCGCCCGAGGATCATTTCTCTCGCCTTGCGCATGCCCCAGGCGCCGAGCATCCGCAGAAACATCACCTTAAGTGCAGTGCCGATCTTCTGACCGCCAACGCCCCCAGGGCAGAGTACAACGAGGCTTTCCACTCGTCCCGGCCGCCGCGCCGCGTAGTCCAGCCCGAGCCAGCCGTCCAGCGAAATGCCGACCATCGACGCACGCGACAGGGAAAGAGCCTGCATTACGTCGTCCAGCCAGAGCGCGTGCGATTCCGATGCGAGTGGAGGGCGCGAGGGCGCACTCAATCCAGGTTCGCCGATCATGTCGACGGCGTATACCCGAAAGTGCGCTGCCCAGGCTGCGACGTCGCCCATCCACATGGATGAGTTGGCCATCGCGCCGTGAAACAGCATTAAGGGCGGTGCCGCTTCATCACCGCACGCGACGATGAAGGTCTCGCCTTCGCGTGTCGGCACGCGCAACTGTTGGTTCGGGACCGGCCAGTATTTGAGGAATCGCAGATATTGCTCGCGGATAGCGCGCTCGACTTCGGCGGATTTGTAAAGACTTGTCATGTCTGGTTCTCCAGATAAAAGGCTGTGGCTTTAAGAAACGAGGCGGTGGCGCCAATGCTGCCCGTGAGGATGACTTTCAATCGCGCACGCTCCTCGTTGTAGATGGTCTCCACGCGCAGCGGCTGGTCGTCGTCGCGCTGGCCCTTGGCCATGGCCACGAGCGCGTTCATCAGGCGGCTGGCCGCTTCGGGGCTGATGGCATCAATCTCCACGATGCTCGACACTTCGACAAAGCGCAGCCGGCGCACCGGCTCGCGAACGAACGCCGACGCGGGACGTCCGGTCAAAGCCGCCAGATCCTCGCCGGCGATCCGATAGGACTTGCCGATCCGGACCGCTTTCAGCTTCCCTTCGCGGACGTAGCTGCGCACGGTTCTTACGTGCAGGTTCAGCCGGTCCGCAACCTGCTCCACGGTGTAAAGCTCCTCTGCCATAAATACCTTAAACGTACTATAGCATTAGTTATTTTAGGGATCAATAGGGAAGTATAGAGTATTTTAGAGAGTGATTGCTCGACGCTCCACCAGCTCACGACATCGCGCCAGCGGCCGTCCATCGAAACTTTCTCGTCCAGCCGGCTCCTGGTGCGTCGCAGACCGGCCGGACCCACTGGCCGCCTGATCGTGCGGGTAAAATGAGGAACGAACCCAATTCGTATCTATCTCCTGTGTTTGGTTGTGATTGCGGGCTACGGGTGGGTTGCAGATACGGTACCGGTGGGCTTCTGGTATTGAAGCGGTTGGCTGCGATCTGAACCTGGATAGCCATGGATCTTCTCACGGCTACAGTAGCAGGGGATGTGGCGGATTGAACCCGTGGATGCGGTTGTTGCTGAAAGAGCTTGGGTTATTTGTACGGCTAGGGCGTTATACATCAACTTGCCGTGAGCCGGACTTACCAGGAGTAACGTTGACGGTCGCTTGCAAACGCCCCGCTATCAATTATTTGCGATCTAAACAGTCTCCCGGGTCACCCTGACACGATTTGATTGTGACGGTGCCCGCAGATGGCAAAATAATACGGAAGCTGCATCCCCGGCCGGGTGCGCTCTCCAATCCAATGCTCCCTCCGTGAGCTTCCACTGCCCACTTGGCGATTGAGAGCCCCAGACCCGCCCCGCCCGATTCGCGCCATCGCGCCTTGTCTACGCGATAGAACCGGTCGAAGACTCTGGCCTGATCTTCGAGTGGAATTCCCGGACCGCTGTCCTGGATCTCAATCGTAATCTGGTTGGTATCGCCATTCCGAACAAGCACGAAAATAGTTTCCCCAACCGGCGAATACTTCACGGCGTTGTGGAGTATATTGACTAATGCCTGCCGCAGAAACAGGCAGTCGCCTGCAACCTGCGCGCGCTCATCACCCTCCAGCACGAGGCGTAGCGACTTCTCTTCCAACAAGATCTCAAACAGCCCCGCCGCTTCGCGTGCAAGAGCCATTATGGGAACAACTACCCGATGAAGCTGGATGTGGCCGGAATCCGCACGCGAGATGGTGAGGAGGTTATCGATCAGAGACGTCAGCCGGTTTACCTCCTCAAGCATGCTTCCGATGATGTCCCGGTAGTCTTCGCGGGTGCCATCCTTCTGCAGTCCGACCTCTCCGACGCTCCGAATCATTGCCAGTGGCGTCCGTAGCTCATGCGATGCATCCGAAGTGAAACGGCGGAGCTGTTCGAAAGCTTGTTCGAGGCGGGCAAGCGTGTCGTTGAATACCCGCGCCAACTGTCCCAGTTCGTCATCTGCCTGGTCGTTTGGCAAACGCGCACTCAGCCTCTCCGGCGAGATCTCCTGTGCCCGGCGAGCCATTTGCTCGATCGGACTGAGCGCGCGCCGCGCCAAGCCGTAGCCGGCAATTCCAGCCACCACAAGCACCAGAGGCAATACGAGAAGCGAAGCCAGCAGCAGATCGTTCAATCGGGAAAACAGCGGCTCTTCGCTGTGGGCGAGCCTAATGAGCAGGTGATGTCCCTCGAGTGTATGTATTCTGCTGACCAGACGCACGCGGGTCCCATCGGACAGGCGCGCAGATCGCTCCGAGTATCCTCCGACCCCCTCGCCTTGAAATGGGCTCTCTCCCAGTTCACGGTTGCCGAGGCGGTCGTTCCGAAACAGCACCGCTCCATCCGGGGACCGCACCTCAAGGAATCGCTCGATGACTTCTTTAGATTCAGGGTGGTTGTGATAGTCTTCCCGCAATCGAAGCTGGCCATCGGGAGTGAAGAAGAACAAGCCCTCGACCGTTTCGATTTCTTGAACGGAGAAGTGATCGAGCTGACTTCGCAGCTGCCAAAATAGCAGGGCGCAGGTGCCTCCCCACGCAAGGATCAATAGCGACGCCAGCACCGAGACATACCATAGGGTCAGGCGTGTGCGGAGATGCGTCGGGCGGAGCCTCATTAGGATTCGTCTTCTTCTCGCAGCACGAAACCGACACCTCGCACGGTATGCAAAAGCTTTCGCTCGAAGTGTCCATCGAGCTTCCGGCGAAGGCGGACGATCTGTGCGTCGATGACATTGTCGAGCGGGGTCTGCCGGGCGGTTTCCTTCCAAATGTCCCGCGCCAGCATCTCGCGCGAAACCACCCGGCCCTGGTTGGCGAGCAGATATTCGAGAAGCTCGAATTCGCGATGCGTTAGTTCGATCTGTTGGCCGCCGCGTACCACGGACCGCTGTGCCACGTCCATCTCCAGATCCGCCAGCTTGAGCCGCTGGCTCACATCCGGCCTGCCTCTTCTTAACAGGACCCGTGTCCGTGCGAGCAACTCAGGGAATGCGAACGGCTTGACCAGGTAATCATCGGCACCCGTGTCCAGTCCTCGGACACGATCTTCGATGGCATCGCGGGAGGTGAGGAGCAGTACCGGCGTCTTAATGCCGCGCTTGCGGAGGGTGGCCAGGATCTCAAAGCCATCATGCCCGGGCAACATCACGTCCAGAATGACCAGGTCGAATCGCTGCGCTTGCACCAGGTAGAAACCCTCTTCGCCGGTGTGGGCAACGCGCACCGAGTAGTCGTCCGCCTCAAGGCCCTCTTGGAGGGCTTTGGCCATCTTCTGCTCGTCCTCGACCACCAGGATGTGCACGCTTCCTTTATAGGAGCCAACCCGCTTCGACTGCAACTGGCGAGATCCTGATTTCTCTCTGACAGCAACGTCAGAAAGAAATCAGGAATTCATCAGGCTGGAACCAGCGATTTCAATGCTAAAAAACGGAACAGGCAGTCTTCCGCGACACGCGCTGGAGAAGGGATGGAATGCTCGCACCGGGCTTAGCCAAGAAGGTAACGATACATCTCAACGAGGATACCAGCGCGCATCACGATTTCCTCTATAACGAGATTCTCTCATTCTTGCGGGAGCGCGGCGTGGCCGGGGCAACCTTAATCCGACCGGTTGCGGGCTTTGGATCGCACCACCGTACGCATTCGAATGAAGGCGGAGGAGGCGCGGGTGAAAAAGAACACCTGCCCGTGCGCATCGAGTTCATCGAAACCCAACAGGCAGCCGATGCCCTGCTGCCATCGCTTTGTGAGCTGATAACCGACGGACTGATTGAGGCACATGACACTACAGTCATCAAAGCTGCTGCTCGAGAAGAGCCAAGCTAGGATGCAGAAGCAGCCTTTTCTCACCATAGCCTTGCTCGCCATCAGCCCGGGTGGACGCGTGGCCTTGGCGCAGACTCCAAAGAGGCTCACGCTTTCTCAAGCGGAGCAAACTGCGCTTCGCAATCATCCCCGCATCAGTTCGGCGAATCTGCTGGCTTCGGCCGCGAAATCGACCATCACGGAAGCCCGTGCTCCGCTTTACCCAACCGTGTCCGGAAATTTCACAAGCGTGGGCGCCGAACATAATGGCACTCTTGCGGCGGGCACTGTTCAAACGTCGAGCTTGTACAGTCGGGTTGCCGCAGGAGTTACCATCAGCCAACTCGTTACCGACTTCGGGCGCACGGCGAATCTGGGAGAAGCCGCCAAGCTGCGTGCCTCCGCGCAGGAGCAGATTGTCAGCGATACCCGTGCCGGGATTTTGATCGAGGTCGATCAGGCCTACTATCAGGCGCTCGTTGCCGATACGGTGCTGAAAGTGGCACAGGCCGTGGTCGAAAATCGACGCCTCACTCTTCGGCAAGTGAGGGCTTTGGCGCAAAGCTCACTGAAATCGACATTGGACGTGAGCTTCGCCGAGGTGTCCGTTTCGGATGCCGAACTCGCTCTGGTCCAAGCGGAAAACGATGTACTGGCGACCCGTGCGCGCCTCGCAGCTGCGATGGGCGCGGCCCAGACGGATCGCTTCGAACTCGCGGACGAGCCGTTGCCACCCATGCTGGAACCCGATCCGGAGGTAGTCGTCGCGCAGGCGTTGAAGCAACGTCCCGATCTTGCCGCATTGAAGTTGAGCCGGGACGCCGCTCATCGTTTCGCGCAGGCGGAAAAGGATTTGAACCGTCCCACAGTGACCTTGATGGGTGTGGCGGGGGGCCTCCCAGCAACCGACCCACGGCTGCATGGCACTTACAGCGCTGCGGGAGTGAATGTCAGCGTGCCCATCTTGAACGGCAAGGTATACGCCGCTCGCGGGAACGAGGCCGAGTTGCGCGCGCAAGCCGAAGACCGCAATGTCGAAGATCTCACGGTGCAGGTTTCCGAGCAGGTGCGGGTGGCATGGCTCGCAGCCAATACCGCCTTTCGGCGCCTCGATGTAACTGCGCGGCTTGTGGCGCAAGCTGAGCAGAGTCTGCGGCTGGCCCAGATTCGCTACGACAACGGCCTGGGCAGTATCGTCGAACTGAATCAAGCGCAGCTGAGTCAGGTTTCCGCCGAAATCGCCGCTGCCGGCGCCAAGTATAACTACCTGAGCAGTCGAGCGGCCTTAGCGTTCGTGACGGGAGCTTTGCAATGAGGATTAGCATCTCCGATACCCGTTCGAAAACCGTTCTGGCATGTGTATTCATTTTCGGTCTTAGCTCCTGTGCGCGAACCAACGCCGCCAGCGAGAAGGCCGCAAACGGCCCTGACGCGCCTCCCATTGTTCTCGTAGCAAAGGCCGGGCGCGCAAACCTCGCCAGCGACGTGGTACTCACCGCCGAATTCGAACCATTCCAACAAGTGGATGTCATGGCGAAAGTTGCGGGCTACGTTCGATCCATCAAGGTGGACATCGGAGATCGCATACATGAAGGCCAGGTGCTCGCGGTCCTCGAAATACCGGAAATGGAAGATGACTTGACGAGGGCGGCTGCGGCCATCGATCAGGCCGACGCTGAAATCGCCACGGCTGCGGACGAGTTGCAGCGGGCAGAGGCAGCGCACGACCTTGCGCACCTGTCCTACACCCGGATCGCCGACGTCTTGAAACGTGAGCCAGGCTTGGTGCCCCAGCAGGAAGTGGATGAAGCCCGCTCGCGGGATCTTATCGCTGAGGCGCAAGTCTCCGCAGCAAAATCCGTTTTGAAAACCGCTGAGCAAAGAACACGTGTTGCGCGTGCTGAACAGACCCGATTCCAGACCCTCCACAAATACACCACGATTTCGGCGCCCTTCGAGGGAGTAGTGACCAAACGCTACGCGGACGCAGGCTCTATGATTCAGGCCGGAACAGCGTCACAAACGCAAGCGATGCCGATTGTGCAGCTCTCACAGAACAACCTGTTGCGGCTTATCTTGCCGGTGCCGGAATCGGCCGTCTCGCGGGTACACGTGGGTGAGGCGGTGGATGTACATGTGTCTTCAATCGGAAGGACGTTTCCGGGGCGGGTAGCCCGGTTTGCGGATAAGATCCAGCCCTCTACGCGAACCATGGACACCGAAGTGGACGTCCCCAATTCATCGCTGGCTCTCATTCCCGGGATGTATGCCGAAGTGAATTTGCGAATCAACGAACGCCGCGGTGTACTGTCGGTTCCATTGGATGCAGTAGATCGCAGCGACCCGTCACCGCGCGTCTACACCGTTACTCCGGCTGGCGCGATCCACATCATGACTGTCGCGCTTGGCATGGAAAGCGACCAGCGCGTGGAAGTGCGGTCCGGATTACAGGAAGGCGATGTGGTGATCACCGGCCGGCACGCCGGTCTGACGGACGGACAACTGGTGCAGGTCCGATCGCTAGAAGCGCAGGTGCATTGACCATGTCCCGCTTTGCGATTCGAACACCCTATCTGATTGTGGTCGTCTGCCTGGTAATCACACTAGTCGGCATCGTCAGCGTGCTACGGATGCCGGTGGACCTGTTTCCGGCAATGAATATTCCGGTTGTCGCCGTGGCAACTTTCTATTCCGGAATGCCTCCGGAGCAGGTGGAAGGCAACATCACGTATCACCTGGAGCGCTTCTTCACGTTAGCCAGCGGCATCGATCACATGGAATCGCGATCGCTGGCCGGTGTGAGTGTGATCAAAGTATATTTCCAACCGGGCACGAATCCTGACTCCGCCGTTACAACCATCGCCAGTCTCGCCATGGCTGAAATCAGTCATCTTCCACCGGGCACGCTGCCTCCTTTCGTGCTGAAGATGGACGCCTCAAGTTTGCCTGTGTGCCTGGTGACGTTGAAAGGCGAGGATCTGAACGAGACGCAGTTGAAGGATCTTGCGCAAAACGTCGTGCGCAATCAATTGGCGGGCGTGGCCGGTGCCGGTGTGCCTCAGCCGTTTGGGGGAAAGTGGCGCGAGATCATGCTCTACGCCGATCCCTTCAAGCTGGAAGCGCGGCAGTTGAGCCTAATGGATGTGGTTCGCGCCATGAACGATTCGAACCTCATCCTGCCGGCCGGAGACGTGCAAATCGGTAAATACGACTACAACATCTACGCCAATAGTCAGGTCAGCAAGGTTGACGACATTAACCGCGTGCCGATCAAGCTTTCGGGGGAGAACCCGGTACGAGTATCGGATATCGGCGTTGCCAAAGACGCCTATGCACTGCAATACAACGTCGTGCGCGTGGACGGTCAGAGATCGGTCTACCTCCCGGTTTTGAAGCAAGGTGGCGACTCGAACACCATTGCAGTCGTCGATGGAGTGCGCGAGAAACTCAAGCACTTGTTCGATGTTCCATCGACGCTTGTCAATCGGGTTGTTTTCGATCAGTCACAGTTCGTCAAAACGGCTATTCGCACGCTCCTCGATGAAGGGGGCATCGGCCTCTTTCTCACGTCACTCATGATTCTTGTCTTTCTGGGCAGTATGCGGGCGACCGTCGCAGTGTTCTTTTCCATCCCGCTCTCTGCGCTGGCGGCATTGATAGCACTGCAAATCGGTGGAAGCTCGGTTAACACGATGGTGCTCGGCGGGCTCGCCCTCGCGCTATCGCGACTGATCGATAACTCAGTCGTGGTGCTGGAAAACATCTATCGTCATCTGGAGATGGGCAATCCGGCAGTGGTCGCCGCGGAGAAAGGCGGCCGGGAAGTGGCGCTGCCTGTCCTCGCTGCAACGCTCACCACAGTGGTCGTTTTCTTCCCAGTAACACTTCTTTACGGAGTCAGCAAATTTCTCTTTTCGTCACTCGCGCTCGCCGTGGTGCTTTCTTTGTTCGCTTCCTACTTCGTCGCGATGACAGTTGTGCCTCTTTTCTGTGCCCGCTTCATGAAGCATGCGGGCAGTCACTCGCCTGCCGGCGAGGGAGTAACGGTCAGCCACCCTGCTACGCCCGGCATCGGCCAACGGTTCAATGCATGGTTCAACCGGGGCTTCAACCGATTTCTGGGAGCCTACGACGAGCTAGTCGGTCTGGTGCTGTTGCGCCCGGTTGTTTGGCTAGGCCTATTTGGGGCGGGCTTCGCAGCCAGCTTGCTTCTGTTCCCACGAATCGAGCTAGCCTTCTTTCCCCAAACTGATGCAGGCCAATTCGTCATCAATGTGAAAGCACCTTCAGGCACACGGCTGGTCGAGACAGAGAAGGAAATTGCTCGTCTTGAGGACCTCGTGCACCGCCTGATACCGGAGAGAGATCTGTCGATGGTCGTCTCGAACATTGGCGTCGATCCGGGCTTCTCTGCCATATACACCTCGAACTCCGCCATGCACACCGCATTCGTACAGGTAGGGCTAAAACCCGGCCATCACACCGGCAGCTACGAGTACATGGCCCGCGTGAAGGCCAGCATGCAGGAGGAGATGCCGGAACTGGCGGCATATTTCTCCTCCGGCAGTCTCGTCGATGCGGTCCTGAATCTCGGCCTTGCCGCTCCCATCGACGTGCAAATGGGCGGCACGAATCTTCAAGAAAGTTACGCAGCCACTCTCGACCTCGCCCGCCAGATTCGGCGGATCCGCGGTGTGGGAGACGCTTACATTCCCCAGGATCTCGATTACCCGGCACTGCGGCTCGAAATCGATCGCACGCGCGCCGGCGAACTGGGACTTAACGAAAAGGAAGTCGTTCAGAACGTAATTACAGCGCTGACTTCGAACCAAATGGTGGCGCCGAATATCTGGATCGATCCGAAGAACAACAACAACTACTTCCTGAACGTGCAGTACCCCGAACAGCAAATCCAGAACTTGGTCGACCTCCGCTCGATTCCGCTTCACGGGGCGGGTTTGAAGCGTCCGACGCGGCTCGACATGGTCAGCAATATCACTCGATTCGAGGCCCCGACAGAAGTGGACCACTACCAGATCCGCCGTGTGCTCGATATCTACGTGCGCCCCCTAGGAGAAGGTCTCGGATTGATTGCCGATCAGATTGACGGATTACTCTCTCGAACCAAATTGCCTGCGGGTGTCGATGTCACGGTACGAGGAATGGTGGAAGGCATGCGCTCATCGTTTAAGAGCTTTGCCTTGGGCCTCACGTTGTCCGTGCTCCTGCTGTACCTCATATTAGTCGCGCAGTTCCGTTCGTTCATCGACCCATTCATCATTCTTCTTGCGTTCCCGCCTGGACTCACTGGCGTGCTTCTAACCCTGTGGCTGACCGGCACCACGTTGAATGTGATGTCGCTAATGGGCGTGGTAATGCTCGCGGGCATCGCCATGTCGAACAGCATCCTGATCGTCGAATTCGCACACCACCTGCGCCGGGAAGGGATGACTGCCCGGCAGGCCGTCGCGACTGCGAGCCGCGTACGTTTACGCCCGGTCTTGATGACATCTCTAGCCACTGTCATGGGGTTGCTGCCGATGGCCCTGAAGCTCGGAGAAGGAAGCGAATCGTATGCACCGTTGGCCCGCGCGCTGATAGGCGGGTTGAGTGTCTCGGTGCTATTTACCGTGTTCTTGGTGCCTGCGGGATTCTGCCTTGCATACGCAAAGCAGCCGGCCTCCACTGAGCCAATAAACCAATAAAGGAGTAAACCTGTCCCATGCAATTACTGAGTAATCGATTATCTTTTGCACTTCTTGCCGGGCTGCTTGCGCTTTCAACTGCTGTGCAGGCCAAGAGCAAGAAAGTGAAGGCTGGGCCCAAGGAACCGCAGGATGAAATTGAGGTGATCGGGCACATCCCTTTAACCAACGGACCCGTCAGACGCTTTCAGACCACTCAGCACTACAGCAGTTACTATCTCTACGCCGAACACGATGCCGGCAAAAGCGCAACCCTCATCGACGTAACGAAGGCTACGCAGCCCTCGGTTTTGGCAGATGTCTCCTATCCTTCGAGTGGCGCATCAGGCAGCCTTTTTGCGGTCGTCGGAACCGCTGCGCTAGTAACTGAGGAACCGGGAGCGGCATTGCCAGTGTCCGCGCCGCAGACAATCCGAATCATGGATTTTTCAGATCTCCAACATCCGAAGGTCGCCCATGAATTCGCCGGCGTCACGGCAATCACAAGGGATGAGCGGCGCGGGCTGATTTTCTTGGCAAACCCTGAGGGAATTTGGATCTTGCACCAGACCTTCGCAGAAGATCCGGAAGTGCAAAAGGCATACTATCAACATATTTTGTACGATCGGTAAAAAGGAAACTTAGCATGCTGGCTGATCGTATTGGCCACTCAGATCGGTGGTGTCGGAGGAAATGTCAACTTGGGCGGCAGACAGTGCAACGTCTGGCGGTGTGGACATCCAGAGTCGCGTTTTCATCATGGGGGTGTTTACGTATCTGCTGTGTGAGATTTGGAACTCTGAACGGATGCCGCGGATGAAGCGAGAGTTTGGCCAGGCTGCGGGCGATCGGTCCTGGTAAACGCCGGTCACGTCACTTGGAGCGCACCGCAGTCCACCTTGACGTATAGTCGCCACTGCTGACATTGGCACAGCCGGGTGCTCGCTGACGCCATTTCGCTTCGCCTGTAACCGGCCTCGGACTTTGAGATCCGGGGCGTTTGGTTAGGCGAGCTCTTTGAATGGATTAAACACCTTGATTCCAGGACGCCTGAAATCTCGATCATTGCCGGTGGCGATCGTCAACCCATGCCGGCGGGCTGTCGCAGCGATATAGCTGTCTTCGACGGGCATACGCCTTCCGGCTTTCTCGAGCAACCGCTGCTGTTCCGCCCACACATGTGCAACTGACACATTGAACCCGTGAATTCGCCCCCCAAGCGCTTCCACAAGCCGTGTTAGCCAGGCCTGCAGTGCCTGACGCTGATGTCCATCCTTGGTGCGTACCCAGTAAGCCAGTTGCGCGATGACGACGGCGCTGGTGTAACACCTGTCTTGCTCCTCTTCGAGCCAAGCGATAACCCGTGCATCCCCGTGACGCTTGGCCGGCTGGCAGATGACGTCTGTGTCGAGCAGCCAGTTCATAGCTTCCGTCGCCTGGGAGGCGCGCGCCGGCGCCGCGGCAGATCGTCCGGGCTGACTGGGCAGGCTTTCAGGACAGCAAGCCAATTCTCCTTACCCGGGAGCCGCCGAAACACCAGCACATCTTCTTCCGCATCGAAGCTAGCATCGAAATAATCTCCGGGAGAAGCCGGAGCAAGGCTAGCCGGGACTGTGAGGCGTCGCTTCGCGTCGAGCGTAACGATCATAGTGGGATTATCCCACTGCCCCACGAGCGCGTCAAATATCGGTCGTTCGTGTCGCGCGGGGTGCCGCATACCAACTGAGAACCAACATCGACAGAACGATCGTAGCCGCTATATCGTTCCCCGGTCACATGTCGACGAGGTCACTGGGCTGGTTTGTCGCTATATCGGAAAACTCTTTGACCGACCACCGATTATCTGAACATGTCGCTTCGCCGTTCGAGGAGCACGACATCGCGCCAGCGGCCGTCCATCGAACCCAGTTTTTCGCGAATGCCGACTACCCGGAAGCCGGCCCGCTTATGTAGTTCGATGCTGGCTGTGTTCTCCGGGAAGATGCCGGCTTGGAGTGTCCAGATGCCTGCACGCTCAGAGTCTTCCACCAGGCGGGAGAGCAGCGCGGTTCCTACGCCTTGACCGCGCGCCTGCTCGGAAACATAGCACTCACCTCGGCCACTCCCGCATACACTGGCCGTCGCGAACGAGGATGGGAGGATTCGAAGGATCGTCCATGCTTCTTCGTCACTCGACTACGCAAAAGCAGTAGAGGAATTGTTGGGTGGTTCCAAACGGTGTTTGGTGCAGTTCCTTGATACTGTCGATCAAACGGAAGCGTATTCCGAATTCTCCGTGGAGCGAATCAGCATCATAACGCTGTTTATTGAGGCCGCTGCATTTCGTAGGTCCTTCGGGTCCGAACGTACCGATGATGACGTGCCCGCCTGGTTTGACTGAGGTTTTGACCCTCTCGACGTAGGCAGCACGCTCAGGGGCTGTGGTCAGGAAGTGAAACACTGCGCGATCATGCCAGATGTCATAGGCATTTTCCGGAAGGTCGGTCTTGATGACATCCGCTACAAGCCATTCGACACGATCCGCCAAGACGCCGATCCTCGCCTTCGTGACATCGATTGCGGTCTGGGAAATATCTAGAACCGTCAGATTGCCATAACCGCCCGCGAGCAGATCGTCAACCAGTGTGGATTCTCCGCCGCCAACATCAATAAGTCTGGCGGAGCGACTGGGCGCAGAGCGTTCGATGAATGAGAGTGACGTTTCGAGATGTGGACGAAACCAGCTGACCTGGTCAGGAGCCCTTGTGCCGTACACGTTCTCCCAATAAATCTGGGCGTTCATGGAGTCCATTATCCCGTTCTGGGCGGCGTTTTTTCACGGGGGCGTTCCGAATGGCGGAAGCCAATTTCTCAAAAGGGGTCCTTTGTGCAAGACGTTCAGTCGGGTTCGGGGGTCGCTGTGTCTAGAGTGTGTTCAGGGCCTTGTGTTCGCACATGGTGAGAGACAATCATAAGTGAGAGGGATCGAAATATCGTGAAACTGATAACCATGTTTGCAGTGATAGCCGCGGGCCTGCTCAACGCTCAGACCTCATCGACAGACAAGGAACAATGGAGCGCTCTCGGATTCTTAGAGGGAACGTGGGAGGCGAGGACGCAAGGCGGAGTTGCAAAAGCAAATGCCGTTGGGACGTATAGTTTTAAAAAGGAGCTCGGCGGCCATATTCTTGCGCGGCATAGCAGCGCTGACGGATGTAGGGGCCCAGCCGACTTCGATTGTGCCCATGGCGATTTGCTATACATCTATCAGGGCGGGACCGGTCAGCCCCTTAAGGCGATCTATTTCGATAACGAGGGGCATGTTATTCACTACAGCGTCAGTGCGCCGACGCCGACCAGCGCAGTGTTTATCTCCGACCCAGGGACGCCGGGTCCTCGATTTCGGCTCTTGTACGAACTAAAAGAGGGCAACATGTTGGGAAAATTTCAGATGCAGATGCCGGGAAAATCGGAGTGGGCGTCATACTTGGAATGGAGCGGACGGAAAAAATAGGCGGACCAGGCGTGGGAAAACAAAAAGAAGCGACGCCCGAGCGTCGCGAGGGGCGGTGAACCTTCATTGAGCCCCAGTCCAAAGGCAATATAGAAATTGCTGCGTGGTCCCGAACGGTGTCTGGTGTAGTTCTTTTGCGCTTTCGACCAGGCGAAAGCGTGTCCCGAATTCGCGGTGGAGCGATTCGGCGTCGTGCCGCATGGCGTAATTATCTACTGTTCTTTCACTGACGGTTAACGGAGCAGTTTGTTTGGCGCAAGCTGGCGTTTCAGATAGGGTCCTTTGTGAGACAGCCAAAGGTTGGAGCAGCGGTGGCGGTCGGCTTAACGAGCGACAAACTCGACCAATTCAAACTTTCCCATCTCCATTCTCCCGTTGGCGAAGTACAGGGAATCTGTTGCCTGATATGATCGGCAATCGACGGGCCGTACCGTCCTTGAAGGTAAACAGGGCATCTCGGCTGGTGATATTTCTTATCGAAGTGACGGAATCCAGCCACGTGTCGTTAACGGCTAGCGAATCATTGACCTTGCTTTGGATTCGGACACGTGAACACATTACTGATGGCGCAACCTACGCCCTTAAAGCTCAGTGTACGGCTATCGCCGTTCGGCCATGTAACCTTGGCCAGCACTGGCGAGGAATGGCCTCGCTCTGCAAGGCTGGTTGGCGGCAGTGAGGTTAGCCCTGCAGTAGAAAGGAATTCGATTCCAACCACCCCGAGGATGACAAGGCGGCCGGAAAGGTTTCCGAGACTTTTCATTGCCAAATACCTCCTGCCGAGCAAAACAACCAAGCTACCTGAGGCTATCATGTTCCGTCCCTTTGGACCATACACCGGCATTTCAGCTACTGCTCGCAATACGGCCTTTCCAGTGCCCACCCGAACACGCTGGCACACGCTGCAAACTGGACTCGCGCAGCAGTGGCGAATGTTCGTTCCTTGACTGTGAACATGGCTCAATCATTTGCCTCTCCGCCGGAACGGCGACCCTCGCCTGCGCATTACTGGTGACCGGGAGGCACCAGGTTGTTCATTCGCAGGTATTCGACCATCTGCCCGTAGTGATCCCAGGTGTGCGAGAGTAAGATGTCCGCTGCATCGAGTCGCGTAGTCCGGAGTTTCTCGACGTAAGGATCAGCGATCTCCTCCAGCAGGTTCGCGTTCGTCAAAGTGCCGAGCGCCCTGTGGGCGTGAGCGTAGGCATCCTTCAAATATCGGACAACATCATCCTTGCTTGTCAGATTCTTCGGCCCCTCTTGATCAGGGTGGGGAAGCATTGGCTCCCCCAACAGAGCGACGGCAACCTCGTTGAGGCAGAATCCAACGTGGCGAGCCTGAACTCCGAATGTTCTCGCGGTCTTAAATGCGCCGTCCGCAGGAGCGAAGTTGAATTTGTTCGCCGGCATCGTCTCAACCACTCCCATCACTTCGCGTTCCACGGCGCTCAGTTGTTTATCGAAAATCTGCAAGGCGCTGGGTGAGCCGTCTTTACCCACCGTCGGGACCGTTGCCAATACGAATGTGGCGAGGGCCCCAAATATGTTCCCAATCGTGCGGCGCGAATGAAATTTAATGATCTTCATGTCTGTCCTCCTCTCATCTCTCTTAAAGAACTTCGTTGCTACACAACACCCCTTCAGAGGCCCTTCTCTCTTCTCGCTTGCGAATTGACCTCGACTGAGGCTGCTTCTATCGTTCGGCGACCAACCCCTTGGCCGCGGCTTCGTACTCGCTGCGATTGCAGAGGCCGACGTGGGTCACGGCGATGCGGCCGGACTTGTCGATGATGAGCGTAGTGGGTAGGGCGTTCAGACCGCCATACAAGCGGGCTATGTCGTTGTTGCCGATCATCACGGGATAGCTCACTCGGTTCTGGTTTAAGTAAGGCTTGACCGATTTCCAGCCATCCTCATCGAGAGAAACGCCCAAAACCACGAAATCGCGGTCTCCGTAAGCCTTCTGCAATTCGTTGAACCAGGGGATCTCGATCCTACACGGGGCGCACCAAGTGGCCCAGAAACTCAGAAGAACGACCTTGCCTCGAAACTCGGAGAGCGTCACAGGCTTTCCGGAGGCGTCCTCTAGTGTGAAATCCGGCGCCATTCTGCGGTCCTCCGGTTTCGCAAACGCCAGTACGGGCGCCGGGCTCGACCCCTTCCCTGTTAGAAACTGGCGTACCCAGCTCGACTCGCCGACGCACGCCGACACACAGCGTTGGGCGAACGCCCGAGTAACCGGGAATGCCATAAGAGGCAGGCACGCCACAACCGCCGCTGCGACGGCCCAGGTCCATCTTCGCCGGCGCCGACTTCCCGCATTGAGACGAACCCGAAGCTGCGCCATGCCGCGCGACGGGTTCGGCTGCCATGAGCTGTCCGGACGGAGGTCCGCCAAACGCTCGTCGACCCAGCGGCCGACATCTCCTTCGCTATTCTTTTCCATGTCGCCCCCTTTCATAAAGTCGGATGTACTCCTTCCGGAACGCCTGTTGTGCGCGGCTGAGAAAAGTTCCCACGGATCTCGGGTTGAGGTCGAGCGCGGAAGCCAATTCGTCATAGCTGAGGCCCTGGCCACGCAGCAGCAACAACTCCGCGTGGCGTGATTCGATGACGCTCAACACCACACGGACCTTTTCTTCCTCCTGGAGGCCCGAGACGAGTTCTTCGGGCGTAGTTGGAGAGCCCCGAAGGAGCCCGAACAGGCTTTCGTACCGGCTTCGGCGCATCTGGCGCCGTAATTCGTTTTGGCCCATGCGCACCGCGGTGCGGTACAGCCAGCCTTCCGCGTTTTCACCTTGGGCCTTGGGTTCTCGCGACCACTTCAAGAACACCTCCACCGCGAGTTCCTCCGCCCTGGCCGGGTCCCGAATCACGCAAGCAATAACTCGGGCGATGCGCTCGTATTGAGCGTGAAAAATGGTATCGAGATCGAACCGGGCGCCACCGGGATTCATCTCAACGACGGCCTCGCTTCGTTCGTCCACGATACTAGAACACCGCTGGAACGGGTTTTGTGACAAGCTTCGCGCTCTTTTTTTTCGACGCTGGGTCGAACGCGCGCTCCGCCGACTTCTGGTTAATCGTTAACACATTTGGAGGCTGCGACGCGTAACTGCTAATCGCCGCTACGGGCGCTGTTCACCACTTGTCCGTATAGTCGCCATATCGGAAACTCTTTGACCGACCACCGATTATCTGAACATGTCGCTTCGCCGTTCGAGGAGCACGACATCGCGCCAGCGGCCGTCCATCGAACCTGGTTTTTCGCGGACGCCGACTACACGGAAGCCGGCCCGCTTATGTAGTTTGATGCTGGCCGTGTTCTCCGGGAAGATGCCGGCTTGGAGTGTCCAGATGCCTGCACGCTCGGAGTCTTCCACCAGGCGGGAAAGCAGAGCGGTTCCTACGCCTTGACCGCGCGCCCGCTCGGAAATATAGACGCTCACCTCGGCCACTCCGGCGTACACTGGCCGTCGCGAAGCGGGACTCAGCGCGGCCCAGCCGACCACAACTTCGGCTGCGCGGGCTACCAAGCGACAAGCGCGGAGATGGCCTTCATCCCAGGGCGCCCATTCCGGCGCGGACTTCGCGAAGGTCGCATTGCCGGTGGCGATGCCTTCCAGGTAGATCGCGCGCACGGCTGGCCAGTCGTTGGCGGACATGGACGCTAGCGCGATGTCCATCAGGGCAGCGCATGGCGCTGCCCCACGTGAGGTTGGGGCAGGGCCTTGCGCGGAAGCGGGTCCGGGCGGTTCGCCGCCTGGTACACCACCGTCGCAATCACTGCCGCGGCCTGCATGAGATCCGCCGGCTGCGCGTGATCGAAGGTGTCCATGTTGGAATGATGCGTGATGGTATCGTACTCGAGCGGATCCTGAATGAATTGGAAACCGGGCAGGCCCACGGCGTCGAAGGACAAATGATCGGTGCCGCCCGTGTTGCGAATCGAAATGGTGGTGACGCCTTGGTCGCGAAATGGAGCCAGCCACTGCTCGAAGATCGGCCGCATGGCGTCGTTATCCTGAAGATAGACACCGCGGATCTTGCCGCTACCGTTGTCCAGGTTGAAGTAGCCGGAAAACTTCGCGTGCGCCTCGGTGAGTTTCATGGTGTCGGGATCGCCGAAATGTTCCTTCACGTACGCCTTCGACCCGAAGATTCCCTGCTCCTCGCCGCTCCACAATCCGATGCGCACGGTGCGGTCCAATTTCAGGTTCAGCGCCTTGAGCACGCGCATCACTTCGATCATGGTGGCGCTGCCAGCGCCGTTATCGGTGGCGCCCGTGCCAGCGTGCCAGGAATCGAAATGGGCGCCGATCATGACCACTTCGTCCTTCTTCGCGCCGCCCGGAATCTCACCTGTGATGTTGTACGAATCCACGTTGCGGTCCGAGGACTCCATTTGCAGGTTGACGCGAACCTTCACCGGAAGCTTCTTTTCGGTGATGCGCACGATGCGGTTGTACTGCTCCCGGGTCACAACGAAAGTCGGCACGGCGAGAGGATCTTTGGCGTCGTACGATCCGGCGCTTTGTGCGAAGAGCAAGCCGTCGCGCGAAGCGTCACTGCTGTTTAATATGGCCAACACGCCTTCGTCGCGGAAGTACTTGGCGCGCTTCTTGTTCAATGCGTCCCGCTGATCGGCAAGCTGTTCCCGGACCGAGGGTGGCAGCGATTGTACAAATCGGCGCTCTTCGGCGGGGTCGTCCGGAAATTTCAAGTCGCGCAGGTCCTGGAGCTTGGCAAATGGGGTGGGCGCCTGGGCAAGATCGCCAAGTTCTTTGTCGCTGAGGCGCGTGAAGAGCGGTTGCGAATCCGGTGTCGGCTCCACGCTTTTCGATGCCAGCAGGACAATTTTTCCCCGGAGCTTGCCTTTCCAATCGGCCATGTATTTCTGAAGATCTTCGGCCAGCTTGGTGGGATCTTGAGTCCGCCGCCCGTTGCCCAGAGGCGCCAGGATCACTTCCGCGGTGACGGGCCCCTTGGTCTGGTCGGACCATGCCAGCGGCGCCGCATCCAAGGGCGCATAGCGGGGTTCGATCATTTCCACCGAGGACTGCTTCAGGCTCCAGCTGCGGGCGAACGGTCCCCAATTTTCCAGGCGCACGTTCTCGACGCCGTAGCTTTCCAGGCGCTTCACGGCCCAGTCGGAGGCTTCGCGGAGTTCGGGGGAAGCGGACAGTCGGGGCCCGTAGACGTCGGTGAGATAGCCTAGGGTTTCCATGACACGGGAGTTGTCGAAGGCCTCGGTTTTGATCCGGCCGATGAGGGCGAGATCGGGGCGATCGCTCCGTTCCTGGGAGAAGAGAGAAGCAACGGACAGAATGGCTAGAAGCACAAACCGCATAGGGAGAATTATACGCCCAGCACCGGCGACAAGATCGCCGGCGTTACACTACCCGGACGCTTTTGATATTTAGGAACTCGCGCATGCCGTAACCGCTGAGCTCGCGGCCGTAGCCGGAACGTTTTACGCCGCCAAAGGGGAGGCGCGGGTCGGAGGCGACCATGCTATTGACGAAGACCATGCCGGCTTCGATCTCATCGATGAAGCGCTTCTGTTCGCTCTCGTCGCGGGTCCAGACGCTGGCGCCCAGGCCGAACGGGGTATCGTTGGCCAGGCGGATGGCATCGTCGATGCCATGGGACACGAGGATCACCGCCACCGGGCCAAACAACTCTTCACGGTACGCCGGCGAATCCACCGGCACATCCGCCAGTACGGTGGGGGCGAAGAAGAACCCGGGACGCCGGAGGCGGTTACCGCCAGTGACCACACGCGCGCCCATTTCGATGGAGCGCTGGACCTGTTCGTCGAGATCGTTCACCATGTCCTCGGTCGACAGTGGGCCGAGCTGGATGAATTCTTCCATGGGGTCGCCCAAACGGAGTGCATCCATACCGGCGGCGAAGCGGCGCTCGAATTCGGGGGCAATCTGCGCGTCGACAATGAACCGCTTGGCGGCGATGCAGGATTGGCCGTTGTTGATGCAACGCGCCTCGACAGCCGTGGCCACGGCGCGATCCAGGTCGGCATGGGGCGTAACGACGAACGGGTCGCTGCCTCCCAACTCCAGGACGGTCTTCTTGATTTCCCTGCCGGCCTGGCTGGCTACCTGCTGGCCCGCTGGCTCGCTGCCGGTAAGGGTCACGGCCTTGACGCGCGGATCGCCGAGCACGCGTTCGACCTGCTTGGAGCCGATGAGCAGCGTCTGAAATACATCGTCCGGAAATCCCGCGGCGCGGATCACATTCTCGATCTCCAGAGCGCACTGCGGCACGTTCGAGGCGTGCTTGAGCAACCCCACGTTGCCTGCCATCAGGGCCGGCGCTACGAAGCGGAATACCTGCCAGAAGGGAAAATTCCAGGGCATGACGGCCAGCACGGCGCCGATGGGCTGATAGCGTACGAAGGCTCGGCCGCTGCCCATGTCGATCATCTCGTCGGCCAGCAGCCGCTCGCCATGTTCGACATAGTAGCGGCAGGCCAGGGCGCACTTGGCGGCTTCAGCTCGCGCGGCGACGATGGGCTTACCCATCTCCAAGGTCATGATGCGTCCGAGCCGGTCGCGCTCGCCGTCCAAAATCTCACCGGCGCGCTGGAGCCATCGCGCCCGGTCGGCAAGCGACGTGCGTCGATAACTGCGGAAGGCGCAGTCCGCACGGGCGATCTTGTCTTCGATTTGTTCTTCTGTGAGCGGCTCGAAGGTGCGCAGCGTTTCACCGGTGGCGGGATTGACGGTAGCGATCATTAAAACTATTGTACTTGCGGACTGCCGGTTGGTTAACCCCAGCCGCAGCATTTTCGAGGGAGCGCTGGCATAAAATGGGCACTAGGTCTCCATGCCCATCTCCAACGTGCAGTCTTCGCGCACGGGGTTGCTCCGCCAGTTCGGGTTCTTCAGTTCCACGGCCCTGGTGATCTCCAACATGGTGGGAACCGGGATTTTCGCTACCACCGGATTTATGGCGGGCGATCTGGGAAGCGCCAAGCTGATCCTGGCCTGCTGGACTGTCGGGGCGCTGTTCGCGTTCGCCGGGGCGCTCAGCTATTCCGAGTTGGGAATCAATTTTCCCAGCTCCGGCGGGGAGTATGTGTACCTGACTCACGCCTACGGCCCCGAATGGGGCTTCATGACGGGATGGGTATCGTTTTTCGCGGGCTTTTCCGCGCCCATCGCCACCACCGCTCTGGCATTTTCGGACTACCTGGGACATTTCTTTCCCAGCCTGCAGGCCAGCGCCGCCACGGTGATCGGTTCCGGCACGTGGTCGCTGCGGTTAGGCCCAGGACAGTTGGTGGCTACCTCGTTGATTGCGGCGTTCACCATCCTGAACTGCTTTGGGGTGGGGCGAGTGGCGAAGGTGCAGAACGTGCTGACGGGGACCAAGCTGGTGGTGATCGCGAGCTTTGTGGTGTTCGGTTTCGCCGCCGGAACGGGAAGCTGGCACCACTTCTCGGAACCGGCCGTGCGGACTTCCACCGTCAGCCTGCCGGCGCAGTTCGTGGTGAGCCTGCTCTATGTGATGTTCGGATATAGCGGCTGGAACGCTGCCACGTACGTGGCCGAGGAGGTGCGGCGGCCGGAGCGCACGCTGCCCGCCGCGCTGGCTGTGGGAACGGCGATCGTGGCGGCGCTGTACCTTGGCTTGAACATGATCTTCATATACTCGACGCCGATCGAGAGCATGAAGGGTGTGATCGCCGTCGGGAGCCTGGCGGCTTCCAACCTGTTCGGACCCGGCGTGGCTGGATTGTTCGCTGGCTTGATGGCACTCTCGATCATGTCGACGGTGAGCGCCGAGGTGACGATCGGGCCGCGCGTCTACTATGCCATGGCCAAGAACCGCGCGTTCTTCAGCGCCGCCGCGACGGTGCACCCCCGCTGGCACACTCCCGTGGTGGCCATCCTGAGCCAGGGCGCGTGCGCGATGCTGATGACGCTTACGCCGTTCCCGGAACTGCTGGTCTATATCGGGATGAGCCTGACGCTGTTCACGGTGCTGTCGGTGGGTTCCCTGTTTGTGTTCCGCCGCACGAGGCCCGGCTGGCAGCGTTTGCGCGCGGTGAATTTCGCCTGGCCGCTGATTCCGGCAGCCTATATCGTTGTGGGTGTGATTATGATGGTCTACGGCGTGGCTACACGGCCTCTAGCTTCGCTTTCGGCATTCGCCACGGTGGGGGCCGGCGCGCTGGTCTATCGCTTCGGGCTTAAGCCGCGCCAGGAATCCAACTCCTGATCGGAGGGTTAGACCAATACTTCCGGTTGGATTACTTCCGGCTGGATGCGAAAACTCTTGGTCACTTCGTCGCGGAACCAGCCGCGCACGCTGAGGGTGGCTGCGTGGATTTCGTCGTCGTGCTCGCCCAGGCAGACGGAGCATTCGCTAAAGGGGGCGAGATCACCCGTGAAGGGCTCGACGTACGTTACCGCATTGGACTCGAATAAGACGGGTTCGAGAAATTCGTTGTTCATCGAAAGATTCCTCCGAATCGAAAGGTAAGCGGCCCCGATTCAACTCCCCAAATCCGGGGCCGCGCGTCGTCGTCGGTTGCTTGTGGAGAACAGCGATCGGCTGTTCCTTAGAGACATGGTGCCCCAGACCGGCCGTGCGGCGACAGTCACGCAGGTACGGGGCGGGTAATGGGACTTATCTAACTGTTAGCTCTAAGATTATTCCCTCGCCCCAAGGCAGTTGCGGTTTCGTAGTCTCTTTGCGCGGCCCGATCATCGCCCAGCAGGCCTAGAGCGTGTCCCCGTAACGTGTAGAGATGAGCCTCTTCCGGGGCCAGCCGGATGGCCGCAGTGAAGTCTTCGACCGCCTGCTGAATCGAGTCGCCACGGAGGCGCAGGCTGCCGCGGTGTTGAAACGCCTGCCAGAAGCGCGGATTCAGGTGGATCGTTTTCGTTAAAAGGGCGATGGCATCCTCGGCTTGGCCGGTAGCGGCCAGGCCAATGGCTCTTTCCAGCATGATGGCAGCATCGGGGAGGCGTGACGCCCTTCGGCTGCGGATATAGAGATACAACCCGATCAGAAAGCAGATACCGGACAGTTCGCCCGCACCTGCAAACCCCCAGCCGCCCAGAAAGAGCCAGCTCGCAACCGGCATGCTGGCGAAGAGAAGCGCCAACGCCCAGGCCGCGCGGCTCCATTGGCCGGCTCGTGACTGGAAGGTCGCTCGGAAGGCTGCCATGGTTCCACCATAACGCACCGGCGCGGCCAGACCGGTTATCAGGAGTTTGAATCACGGGACTTCCGGATCTTTTTGAGCTTCCAATTCAAGATCTTTCGGCGATACGAGAAAAATTGCGGGCGCTCGATACGGTACACGGAGAGTAGAGAGTATTCATGAAATTTTACAAACTAGGGGTCGGTTGCGTACTGATTGGGTCGGTGATGAGCCAGACTCGCGTCGATACCGCGCAGGTTTCGGGCCTGGCGGCTTCGGCCACCACCGACACGACTAACGCCACCAATATTACGAGCGGAACACTGGGCGGGGCGCGGCTGCCGGCTCCGGGGGCAGCGACGCTGGGCGGTGTGCAGTCGATCAACTGCTCTGCTGGCGGGCAGTTCGTTCAGGCAATTAACACCAACGGGACGGAGACCTGTGCCACTCCTTCGGCCGGGGTTGGTAATGTATCGGGTCCTGGCACAGTGACGAACGGATATTTGCCCCTGTGGGGTGCGAGCAACAACCTATTGACCGCGGGTCTGGCGGTATCCACTGTGTCTGCGGCCAGCACCGTTCCCGAGGCGGGCGTGGGTGGCACTTTGGCGCCGGGTTGGCTTCCCAGTGCCGGTTCACACACGGTGAACACCACAGCGCCACTGAGCGGCGGCGGCGCGGTATCGCTGGGGGGCACGTTGACGCTATCGTGCCCGACGTGCTTGACGGCTAATGCCGTGCCCAGCGTTTTCGGGCGCACGGGCGCAGTGACGGCCCAGAGCGGCGATTACTCGGCCGCGCAGATTTCGGGCCTGGCGGCTTCGGCAACCACCGACACTACCAACGCCGCTAACATCGCGAGCGGAACGCTGGGGGCAGCGCGGTTGCCGACTCCGGGCGCGGCAACGCTGGGCGGCGTGCTGTCGATCACCTGCTTGACTGGCGGGCAATTCGTTCAGGCAATCAACACCAATGGCACGGAAACCTGCGGCACTCCAGCCGGGGGCGGTAACGTCTCAGGGCCGGGCACAGTTACCAACGGATTTTTGCCCTTGTGGGGAGCCAGCAACAACCTATTGACCGCGGGGCTGGCGGTGTCGACGACGGCCGCCGCCAACACCGTGGCCGAGGCGGGCGCAGGTGGAACGCTGGCAACCGGGTGGCTGCCTAGCCCTTCGAGCATGCTCACGTTTCTGCAGACGCAGTTTGCCAATGCTTTCGCCCAAAAGTTTTTCAGCAGTGGGGCGCCGGAGGCCGTCGCTGGCAACGAACCCGGAGACTTGGATTTCGACTACACCAACTCGGTACTGTACCGCTGTCTGAAACCGCCCGGCACCACCGCGCCGGCGTGCACTGCGGCGGGCGCGGGTAACTGGGTGGCCGATGGAACCGGCGGCGGTGGTAACGTCTCGGGTCCTGGCACAGTGACCAACGGATTCTTGCCCCTGTGGGGAGCGAGCAACAACCTTTTGACAGTGGGGCTGGCGGTATCCACTGTGTCTGCAGCCAACACCGTTCCCGAGGCGGGAGTGGGTGGCACCTTGGCGCCGGGTTGGCTTCCCAGTGCTGGTTCGCATACGGTGAACACCACAGCGCCCCTGAGCGGCGGCGGCGCGGTATCGCTGGGGGGCACGCTGACGCTGTCGTGTCCGACGTGTTTGACGGCTAATGCGGTGCCCAGCGTCTTCGGGCGAACAGGAGCGGTGACCGCGCAGAGCGGAGACTACTCGGCGGCGCAAATCACAGGCCTGGCGGCTTCGGCCACCACCGACGCCACCAACGCCGCGAATATCGCGAGCGGAACACTGGGGGCGGCGCGGCTGCCAACTCCGGCCGCAACGACGCTGGGCGGCGTGCAATCGAAAGACTGCACCTCAGGCGGACAGTTCCTGCAAAAGATCAATACGGATGGCACGGAAACCTGCGGCACTCCAGCCGGAGGCGGTAATGTCTCGGGTCCTGGCACAGTGACCAACGGATATTTGCCTCTGTGGGGAGCGAGCAACAACCTTTTGACAGTGGGGCTGGCGGTATCCACCGTGTCTGCGGCCAACACCGTTCCCGAGGCGGGAGTGGGCGGCACGTTGGCGGCGGGTTGGCTTCCCAGTGCCGGTTCGCACACGGTGAACACCACAGCGCCCCTGAGCGGCGGCGGCGCGGTATCGCTGGGGGGCACGCTGACGTTGTCGTGCCCGACGTGCTTGACGGCTAATGCGGTGCCCAGCGTCTTCGGGCGAACAGGAGCGGTGACCGCGCAGAGCGGAGACTACTCGGCCGCGCAAATCACGGGCCTGGCGGCTTCGGCCACCACCGACACCACCAACGCCGCCAACATCGCGAGCGGAACGCTGGGGGCAGCGCGGTTGCCGACACCGGGCGCGGCAACGCTGGGCGGTGTGCAGTCGATCAACTGCTCTGCCGGCGGGCAGTTCGTTCAGGCAATCAATACCAACGGCACGGAAACCTGTGCCACTCCCTCGGGCGGCGGCGGTGGCGGCGTGACCGATCCAGGCGCGAACGGCATGATGGTCCGCACGGCGCTCAACACCACCGCGGCGGTCACCATCGGCGCCTCAGCCGGCATCACCGTGACCAATGGCAGCGGGGTTTCGGGGAACCCGCTCATCGGCCTCGACACTACCGTGGCAGTCACTCAGGCACAAGTGCAGACCTTGGCGCCGCTGGTTTTCAACGGAGTGCTGAACGCTTACGCTGGCTGTGGGACGAACTGTTATTACGGCGCCATGAACCCGCCCCCAGGAAACTTCGTGGACCTCAACAACAACCCGCTGACGATGGATTTTTGCCCCAACGTTACCTGGACCGGCGGCGCTGTTACGGTCAATCAGGGCCTCGCTGCCAAGCGTCTCTTGATCAACGGCTACGATCCGCCGCCGAACGCCCTGGTTGGCGGATCATGCTACCTGATCATGTACAACCCCGCCATGGCGGTGGATGGCGTAGCCAGCGTGGGCGCGTTTGAGCTCAAGAGTCCTTCGGGCGTGAGCGACCGGCTATTTCTTCCCAACGCGGGGACAACCGGCACCACGCTCTATAAATTGACGAAACTGACGGGAGCGCCTTCGACTGCGGTCAGCGCGGCTACCAGCGACACCGGCGGGATAGTGGGGATAACGGTAGCCGGTGCGGGCACAACCCTGACGGCGGTGATCCAGGTTGCTGGAAACGCTTCCTGCGTTTTTGACGGCGCTACCACTGCCGGGCACTACGTGCAGATCAGTGCGTCTGTCGCAGGCGATTGTCACGACTCAGGGGCGTCTTATCCCACTTCTGGACAGGTGATCGGAAGATTGCTTACGACGAATGGCAGCGCGGGGACCGACACGATTCAGCTCTTCGGCCCAGAAGTTCAGGCGGCCGCGTCCGCGCCGAACGCGGGGGCAGCGGCGCACTCGGTTGCGCTTAATCAGGGGACGGGGGCGGCGATGACCGGCGCGGCCATCGGCACTGCGGGCAGGCTGCTAATCGATCAGGGAGCGGGGGCCGACCCCTCGTTCAATGTAGTGACCGGCGATGCCACCATCACAAACGCGGGCGCGTTAACGATTGCCGCCAATGCCGTGACGTCCGCGAAAATGGCGGCGGTGAACGCGCGGCGCACTTGCAGCGTGGTGATCGGCGCCGACAATGGCTCCGCCTTGGCCAATGCCGACATTGGACCGCAGGGACGGCAGTGTTTCGTACCGGCCGCGGCAACCGTCGTGGAGATTACGATTGCCGGAGACGGCGGCGTGCCGAGCGTGCTCGTCCGCAAAAACCACGGCGGCACCACCACCAATCTGACCTCTGCGGCATTCGTTACGGCTGCTTCCGGCGGCTTGGCTTGCGCCAACGCCGCGGGATCGGGCCTGGGTATCGACGGAGCCACCACGTGCGCCACGGCTCTCACGGCCACTGCCCTGGCGGCCGGAGACTGGCTGGAATTGGCCAGCGGGACCGCGGACGGCATAGCCAAGCGCATGTCGATCACGGTTACCTATTCGGTGAACTAACATGCTGAAGTCGCGCATTATCGGAACCGTGACCGGGCGCCTGGTCCTGTCGATTGCATTCTGCGCGGGGCCTGCATTCGCGGCCTGCGCCTCCTCCTGGAGCAACGGCTATGCCTATTGCCGCATGCTGACCGTCAACCATACGCAGGTTGCCGCGACGCTTTCCAACTTCACAGTGATGGTCAGCGTTGCGCTTCCTTCGGCGCACATTCAGAACGCCAACTGCTATGACTGTATCTTCACCTCCGACAACGCGGGGTCCACGCTACTGAACTGGGAAGCGGAGTCTTATGCGGCGGGCTCGCTGGTGGCCCACGTTTTGATCGGCAGCCTTTCCAACAGCTCCGATACCCAGTTCTACATCTTCTATGGGAAGGCGGGCGTTAGCAGTTTCCAAGGCGGCACGACGGGTTCGGCCTGGGATGCGAACTATGTGGCTATCCAGCATCTCTCCACACTACCGGCGTCGGCCGTGGACTCGATTAGCGGAGTAAGTGGCACCATCGCCAACGTCACCGCCACCACGGGGGAAATTGGCGGCGGGGGCAGCTTCAACGGAACCAGTTCCTCGATTGACATGCTTCCCGCGTCCGCGACCACGGACCGGTTTGCAGGGGATTTCACCCTGAGCGCCTGGTTCAATACTTCCAGCACGGGGTACCAGGTAATCCTTGGAAAAGAGACCAGCGGATCTCCCGACGAATGGATTCTCGCCATCAACGCACACGCGGCCGGGACGATGGAACTGTGGGACCAGACGGCGCAGACCTACGCCTACGCGGCCTATACCGGGTCTGCCTGGCAGCACGGGGTGTGTCTTCGCGCCAGCGGAACCATGAACTGCTATGTCAACGGAACGGTCGGAACCAGCGCAGCCTCCTCTACCAACTTTGTATCCGTCTCTGGTTACAACGACCTATTCATCGGAGAGCGGCAATATACCAGTTTTCAGGAGTGGTTTAACGGCGCCATCGACGAAGTGCGTGTATCCAATGTGGCGCGATCGGCCAGTTGGATTACGACCGAATACAACAATCAGAAGCCCGGCAGCAACCTGGTCACCCTCGGTGGCGAAGTCTCACTAGCCCACAAGGTCTCGCATCGCGTTATAGCGAATTGAATGGTTTCCAAGCTATGAAGACGACAATCCTACTGTTGATATGCGCGGCTGGTCTATCTGCCCAATCTTTGGCGGTGACTAGCCCGGCCAATGGCTCGGTGGTCACCTGGGGGTTCTCATTAACCGCCGCGCCGACCTCGCTTCCCTCTCTGACTCAGGTCCGCTTCTACATCGACGGACGCCTGGAGTGCATTGCGAACGCTCTGTACCTGGGATCGTGGTCCTGCACGCAAGGGATGCGATATCCCACTTACTCCGACGAACGGGCCGCGACCATCTATGCGGAGGCCTACAACGCTGTTGGCACGAAGATCGCGACGAGCGCGACCAATACCTTCCGCATCAACAATGTTGGGCTGAATACGGTCACGACTTTCAACTTTAGTGGTGGTCCGGTAACGAAAGGGGCGACCGTATCCGGAAACCTTTCATTTGCGTTCAACTTCAATGTGGCGTCCATAACCGGCAGTTTCAATGGGAATTACAACATTGACGGTGTGCAACCAGCGTCGGGGTTGACTATGAACGCACCCAATTCAAGCGTGAATCTGACAACCGGTTCCTTTACCGTTCCGATGATTACTCTGCCGAACGGCGCTCCTATTTATATAAGCTGTTCCACTCGATCAGGAGCGGCCTGCGCTGGGGGTAGCAGCGACATGCCGGGAGGTGTGCCGTTTTTGGTGCAACGCTACCTCAAAATACTAGGTCCCAACTTAATAGGTTTCTCTCTTACGCCGGGGGGAGCCACGGTCATTCCAAGCAGTCAGGGAGTCACGACCGAATACACAGCGTTTTTTAGCGTGAATTTTCAGGCATGGGTGCTGGCTGGCAATCGGAGCCTCAACCAGACCCAAACGATAGATACCACCTATTTCCTGGATGGCCTGCATAGAGTTGAGACTTTCCTTTCCGGAGCTGTGAACACCAGGACAGCGACCGCGACGTTCACTTATCCCAGTGCTGCGAATTTGACCACGGGAGTAGTCACTCTGACTAATCACCCCTTTACGCAGGGGGAAGCCGTAACCGTAGCGTGCTCCGGAGCGTGCCCACCGCAGTTGACTGGAACGATGTACGCAGTCGTCATCGACGCCAACGACTTCTGTTTCGCATCATCGGTGACCAACGCTGCGGTTGGAATCTGCATCGGATCTCTGACCAGCGAGAGTTCCGAGACAGTTACGATGTCGTTCTCGGTTCCCACGGGCTTTTACTTGCCGGGAACAACCGGCGATTATGGAACGAGCGTAGACGAGTTCACTTTCGCAAACGGCGCGGTCCCGTCTGTCTTACGAACGAAGTACTCGAAGATTGTCGGCATTGCGGGGGATACTTTCACGCTCGCGCCTTACTATCTGAACTGCGATCAGAGCATTACGAGTCTTTCCGCAAGCCACCCGTATTACAGTACCTCCGACGCCACACGAGTAACCGTAAATTCTAGCACTGGCGTTGCAACTCTTACGCCCGGTGCTCCTACTGGCCATGCATTCATCACTCTCGCAGATAACCTTTCCAGCAGCACAGGCCGCGTATCGCAACCGATCGATGTAGAAGTCCGTGCGGATCGTACGACCTTCAAGCACCTTTCTGGTGGCCACGGGGTCCTGAACAACTATACCCCCGGACAATCTCTGGTTACGATAGCGCCTTTCAACGGGTCGCTTGGCACGGTATATAGTAATCCATTCCCGTGGATGTACCTCAAGCCTGTGTTCACTGCGATGATTGGCGGTACCAATGTGTCCGGGTTCAACGTTAACGTGGGCGGTTCTGCCACCAGCTATGCCCAATTCGCAGGGTCAGGTTATTGGGGCGGGGTTGTCGGAAACAGTTGGAGTAAACTGTCCGCGGTCAGCGGGTTCACCGCCGCGAACGCCCTACCGGGCGGCACGATGTATTTCTACAACAACGGGTTAGAAGCGCCGATCATTGCGAGCTATCCTGCCTTTGCGGTGGAGAGGGACACTTTCCGGCAGCAGTCGTTGAGTCTGATTCAGAACGATCTCTATCAGTATATCGTTGCCTCAGAGCCTTGCGACGAATGCACCGCTCGGTTGGGGCCTTCTTTCAATCCCGTCGGCAATATGGGAGTCGCGGACGACGGATTGGGAGACGCCACGCTGGGCGGACAACCTACTGGGTTGCAGAGCATGGTCGTGAGCGGTTCCTCATGTTCCACAAATCCATGCACCCCAGGTTCGACAAGCGGCACCGCGACGGTGTACATGCGCCAGTTCTGGCTAAACGCAACTGGCCAGTTCGTTCAGATAACTGGTGCGTCTTCGACCAAGCAGTTAAATGGTCCCCATTGTGGGGACGTAACTAACTTTACCCAAGGTACCGACGATCCGCGCGGCGCATACACGATCTCATTCCAAATCACCGTCTATGACGTAGCGAACGGAACCTATAACGTTTCCACCGATCCGAATCTGGTCCTTACGGCCATTCAGGAATCCTATTTCGGCTGCAATCAGAGCTTTGGCTATGTGAGCACCACCGGCTCGAATACTCAAGGCTCCACACCTACGTGGGGATCGCCTGGACCGATTGGTGGACCATCGTCCTTTGTGGTCTCGTCTAACGTTGGAACCCTAACGTGGAATACCACTAGCCCATTTACTGATGGGCAGACAGTTCAGTTCCATAACTTCTCCTCGACCGGACTGACGGGCGTGAACTATTACCGCTACGACGCCGTGAACAGCACCAGCGGCACAGTGAGAGTACCAAGCGTGGCAAACGGTACCTACAACAGCAGCACCGATTCAACCGGGCGCATCGACGGCGCAGGAAATTTCTCGCCCAGCTTTGCGGCGAACATGGTTAAGGGGTACATGACCGGACTGAATCCCCCGCAGGGGGCTACGGTCATCGGAGGATGCACTGGAGGACCAACATGCGCATCCTGGAATGGTAATCACGGATCTACCTACACTGATTTCATAGCGCAAAATGCAAGTCCCTCCGGCCCTTATGACCGTTACGGATCGACCGCACGGGCCTATCGCGATGTGTTTCGACCGGCAATCTATGTAGATGGATCGTTGGCAATCAACGACGTTCCAGACGACAAACCGGTTCTGTATGAAACTCAGGCATCGGGGCAGACGTGCGATAAATTTGTGGCAACTGCTGACTGCCGAACAGACCAATCGCCGGGCGACCTGATCTCGTTTGAGAATCAGTTTTCGGGCGGGATTTTCGTATCGAACATCAGCTGCTGGATTTTAACGAATGCGGCAGGCTGCAAGCCATATCAGTACCCCGGCGCAATTGGCGCCACGCGCGCGCCGCCGCCCGCGAATCCGAGCGGCTACCAAAACTCCCAAGCTGCTCCCAACGAGGTGGATCTCTACCCCGATCAGTGGCTGGCGATGGTCTCCGCACACCTGCCGATCCGGCACGAAGACAAGTATCTTCTGCAACCGCTGCTGAGTTCACCCGACGAGAACACAGGGCCGGGGCCTTATCCTCAGATTGAATGCCAGTCGCACGCGGGCTCGTATGGGAACGCCATGTTGTGCGTGAACCTGAGCGAAGAGCAGCAGACGGTCGTTCTTGACACGTCGCTTATCAACCTGGGGGGGCCAATGAGGCGCTGGAACCTGGGCGCATTTGGGGATACGGTGACATCCTTGCCGCCGTCAACGACCTCGGATACCGTAAATCTCCTCTACGGGCAGGCTGTCTTATACATATCGCAGGCGATCGCTGCAGCCGATGACCTCAAGACGATCAACGTACCGCTGGCCCTTCCTTATGGAGCGACCAACGCCGCCCTGGAGATCCATTATTATCCGCGGGATCAAATATTCCAGAGTGTGAACTGCGGAACCGGCGCGTGTCCTTCGATTCCGGTGAACATGCACAACGTGGACATCTACGTGCGCAAGCGGTTCACGAAAAGTGATGGAACTCCGGTTGTGGCTGGAGACCTGGAACGACTTGCAGCGCAATAGGCGCCAGCGAATCCCCACCAGACCTTCGTAGGCTTCAATCGGCAACCCGCTCCACATCGCTTCCATCAGGCCTGGCAGGCGGATCTCGGCGAGTGTCAGTCGCTCAGTCCAGTCGGTGCTCGCGGATCTGAACTGTGCGGTCTACGAAGGAGTTTGGACGGTCAATCGCCAGGCTTTCGAATCACAGAAGAGAGGGCTTGCTGGAACTTGGCGGTTTGGGTCCGCAATTCGCGCAAGCTTCGGGACAAGTCTTCCTCCGCTCGTTCCATCGGGGGGCGACCCTCGCCCTCCGGCCGGCTGATCCTCCGTTCGATGGAAATCACTTTGTCGGCCCGAGCAGCAATATCGGCGGTCGGCCGGCCAGCGAAGCGCGGAGGGGATCCGTTACCACCCTTCGGAAGAGACCGTTTGATTCGATTCGGGCAGGCCAGCGTCTCCAGAATCAGGATCGATCGTTCGATGCGGTCCAGCTCCAAACGGAGTTCCGCTACCATGCCCGTGATATCCATGACCGTAAGGAAGCAGTTCTCAGTGTCAACTGCATTCCGCAGAAAGATATTAAGACAAATTCATATCAGGGTCAAGCTCAATTCTTATCGAATTCAGTTGAGCTTTGGCGGCGAAGATCGCTGCTGGAGCATTCGGCGCTACGCAAGTCCCGGTCGGCGGTCGCCTCGAGCCCGGGCGAGGATCCGAAGCGGAACCAAATGTGCCGGCAGCGCTGAAGTCATTTGCGGGAGGCTAAAACGGTTAAGTACCAGTAACTAAAGGAACTAAATTTGATATGGCGGGGATTAACCTCGTTTTATGCATTCTGTGTGGCACCGGTTACAATGGGAGGGTCATGCCCCGAGTGCAGACAACCTTTCGTACTAAGCCCCGCCTCCGATGAGCCGTAGCAAGCGTTTTGCCAACTCAGTGGTGTTTGCCTACTGTTATCAGGCGCTACTTTTGATAACCGGCCTGTGGCTGACCCCATTCCTGCTGCGGCACCTGGGGCAGCATGACTATGGCCTCTGGTTGATGGGTCTTCAGGTTTTGAATTATCTGATGCTTACGGATTTCGGCATCATTGGCCTGTTGCCCAGAACTGTGGCTTACGCGACGGGCCGCGCCGGAAGTGTAAAGGCCGCGACCGATCTGCCCACTGTGATCGGAGAGACCGCGGTCATCGTTCTTTGTCAAACCGCAGTGGTCGCCGTGGCGGCCCTTTTGACCTGGACGTTGCTGCCCTCGAAATGGGCTGGCCTTCGGGGACCGCTCGGGTTGATGATGGTGGCGTTTACCGTGTTCTTTCCTGTTCGGATATTTCCCGCCGTCTTGGAGGGGCTCCAGGAGCAGGCATTTGTGGTGCGCGCCACCATGGTTAGCTGGGGATTTAGCACGGTGGCCAACATCGTCTCGGTGCTGTCGGGACTGGGCCTCTATTCTCTCGCCATAGGGTCGATCCTGGCGCAGGGATTTACGAGTGCGGCGTGCGTCTATAGGCTGTGGAAGCACTACCCTGGAATACTTCCGTCGCGCTTGCCGTCACTGAAGCTCGCGCATGCGATTTCGCAGCTAGGCCGCGGTTTTTGGGTCAGCGCAAGCCAGGTTGGCACGGCATTGATGGGCGGGTCGGACCTGCTCATAGTCGGCAAAGTGATGGGTCCGGCGCTGGCCGTTCCGTATTCCTGCACGGGGAAATTAGCCGGAGTTTTGAGCAATCAACCATTCATTCTGTTGCAAAACGCCGTTCCCGGCCTAAGCGAATTGAAGGCCGGCGGTTCCAAGCAACGGCTTTACGAGGTAACGGTTTCCTTAACGCAGGGCATGATGCTGATTAGCGGCCTGATCTTCTGTGTGGTTCTGGTGGTGAATCAGGGCTTTGTGCAGTGGTGGGTGGGCGCGCAGCGATATGCGGGGTTCGCGCTTACCCTTGCAATACTCGTCCTGGTACTCGTTCGCCATTTCAACTTGACGCTTTTGTATACTGTGTTCTCCTTTGGCTACGAACGGCGGCTGGCGATTACTGTCCTGCTGGATGGCGTGGTGTCCGCCTCTTCCATCTGGGTGCTGACCACACATTTTGGCTACGTGGGGGCGGCTGCCGGTTCGCTGGTTGGAGTCTTTTTGATCAGCCTGCCCCTGAATCTCGCCGCTTTGGTGAAAGAGCTGGATATGCCCCTAGGCCGGATGCTCAGCCCCATGGTGCCATGGTTATGGCGCTTTCTTCTCACGGTAGGCGTCTGTCTGGCTCTGCTGAAGATCTGGACTCCGCATACGGTTGTCCAAATCTGTCTGGCTGGGCTGCTGGTGGGTTGTCTGTACATCGGCATCCTGGCGCGGTCGACGCTACGGACACCGTTGGGGCTGGTGTTGCGTGACTTAGCAACACACTTTTTCAGCAGATTCAGGAAGGCTAACCCGGCCTTAGTCACGAAATGATAGCGCCGTTTCCTCGTGCTATTCCACGGTTCGGGGAAACGGCGCTCGCCGCTTACTTGTCCTGATACGGCGCGTCCGGGCTGGAGGATCCCAGGAACAGTTTCTTCCCATTCGGGAACGTGATGTCCCTGCCGTTGGCGCGGCGGGTTGATCCATTCCATCTTCGTGACCGTTCCGCGCAGCTTGACCGGCTTCTTCGCGTCGAACTCCGCGACAAATGCATGATGCGCCCGCACGGGCACCGCGGTCAGAAGCATTCCCAGACCAACCAGCAACGCAACACGGCAAATGCGGTCGTACGCTTGGCGGACGGGGTGACGCCATTCCGGCATGTCACGATGGAGTCTGGGTCATGTGGTATGTTCCTCAGGCCTTGCGCAGCAGGGAACCGAACGATAACATACACGTTGGCTTTTCTCCTGAAAGGGGTAGCACTACATATGAGGTCATCATCAAGGCGAGCGATATTCCTAGCCGCGGGAATTACAGTTGCCGGGGTGATCGGCGCCGGGTTAGCGGCCGCCCAGCCCGCGTCACCAGAGAAACCCCTTCTGGCGGAACAGGTTTTCAAGAACGTCCAGGCGCTCAAGGGGATTACCGTGGACGATTTCATGCAGACGATGGGAATCATGACGGCCGCCCTTCAGTTCGACTGCTCGGATTGCCATACCGGGGCCGGCACGGACACGGTAGATTGGGCGGCGGACACCCCCAGAAAGCGGACGGCGCGCAGGATGGTGCTGATGGTCGCCAACATCAATAAGGAAAACTTCGGAGGGCGCCAGATGGTGACGTGTTGGACCTGCCATCGCAACCGCGACATACCTCTGGTGACGCCGACCATGGAGACGATATACGGCATGCCCAGCTTAGAGGCGGACGACGTCGTCTTATCGACTCCCGGCCTGCCTCCCGCCGCATCCATTCTCGACAAATTCATCGAAGCGTCCGGCGGTGCTCAACGGCTGGCCGGCCTCAACAGCTTTGTCGGCAAGGGAACTAGCGTGGGGTTCGGGGGATTCGGGGGCGGGGGAAACGTCGAGATTGTCGCGAAAGCTCCGGACAAGCGGGCCACGATTATTCTGTTTAAGGAGGAAACGAGCCGCGGAGACCAGATCCGAACTTACGACGGCCATACCGGTTGGGTGCGAACACCGCTCAATGTGCTCGGGGAGTTCCAGCTCAACGGCGGTGATCTGGACGGGGCCAGGTTCGACGCGCAACTGTCGTTCCCCGGACAGATCAAGCAGATTCTAGCGAATCTGAGAACGGGCCCGCCCACCGGCATTACCGATCTGCCGGCGCCGTCCAGCCAGTCCTCGTTGCAATCGGAAGTGAAATTAGAGAGTCACCGCGTCAACGTGGTGCAGGGAACCGGGCCGCGGGGCCTCTTGGTAACGTTGTACTTCGACCGGCAGACCGGACTGCTCTTACGTGAACTGCGTTATAGTAGCTCACCGATCGGCCGGGTCCCCACGCAGATTGACTACGCCGATTATCGCGACGTCAACGGAATCAAGCTACCGTTCCACATCACGTACGCGTGGCTGGATGGGCGCGATTCGATCATGCTCAGCGAGATCAAGACCAACGTTGCGATCGATGAGGCAAAGTTCGGTCGCCCGGCTCCGCTGAAGCGATAGGTCTCGCGACAGGCAATCCCGGCCCAGAAGGTACGCTTCGGGGCTATTTCGGCTCTGACGGCGCCCCTTCACTAGCATTGCCACTGCCCAGGAACAGCTTGCGGCCATCTGGGAAGGTAATGTCTCTACCATTAGCCCGGTTCGAGCCGTCTTTCGCCTGGTAGCCATCCACCACGATCTCGGTCCCCTCGACCAGCGAATCCTTGGTCAAGCCACGCCGGAACAGGGTGTTGGGTGTGCCACCTTCCACCATCCAACTGGTGACCGAACCGTCCGCATTCTTCACGTCGATGTGGATCCACGCATGGGGGTTGATCCACTCCATTTTGGTGACCGTGCCGCGCAGCTTGACCGGCTTCTTCGAATCAAACTCCGCCGCGAAGGCATGATGCGCTCGCACGGGTACCGCGGCCAGAAGCATTCCCAGACCAACCATCACTACCGCTAATTTCGTTCGCATCCGATTTCTCTCCTATTTCGATCCAGTCTTCGCGGCGTTCGCGGCGGCCTTTTCGTCCGCCCGAGCGCCGGCCAACATTCCCGCCATGGCATAGTTCCCTTCGTGACAGGCGTACTCGTAAACCGGGCTTTCTGTCCTCCGCATGGGAACCTGTGCCCTCCAAGACCTGGTAAACGCTGTCGGGTCGTCTACCGTAAATTCGTACATGATGGTGTTGGCGTCAACCCGCGTGAAGCGCTCCACCAGGTGCATTTTCTCATCCGCCCCACGGAATCTGGTTTTGTCCGTGAAATTGGTCGTATCCACCACCAGCGTGTTGCCTTCCCAATGCCCGCGTGAATCACCCATCCACTGGCGCACGTTCCCGGAAACATGCGGACGCCCGTCGAGCGGAATGACCCGGACATCGTGGATCATTTCCACCAGGATCGCTACATAGCCGGGCCCTTGCACGATCTGATAGTTGTTGTTGTAGAAACTGGGGAGCATGGGCGGGCCGGCGGTGGGCCACAAAAGGCATCGCTCGGTCAACGCGCGACTCTCCGGACCATCGGAGGCATGTCCGCGGGCCGCGGCGCGGAGATCATCCTGTTTCTTTTGCGCCTGGGGAGTGAGGGGTGGAACTTTTCCATCCGGCGGATCGACGATGAGCGAAGTGCGCCTGGTGCCGACAATCTTGGTGCCGCGGTTGTACCAGAAATCGTTATACGCCAGCCCGACGTCGTTCTCGGGAGGCAAATCGCGGCGGTCGGCGTTATTAGCCTGGGCGATCCGCTTTTCATATTCGGCAGCTTCCTGCGATGTGAGGAATTCTTTTCCGGCCAGATCGTCGGGACGTTCGAGGGGTGTAATCGTGGCGTTGGTCCAGGTACCTTGCAGATCGGGCTGGCCGTCCGGAGTCTTTGGCGCGTTCCACGTCTTGGTCTGTGCAGCCGCGGGCAAGCTCATGAGGAGCACAGCCGCCAACGACGCCAGTAAGGGGTCCCGGCGAAAACGTGAGAACCCCCGCTCCGTTGAAGACGTGGGGCAGCCCTTCCGGGCTGCCGCCGCGCTTCTGCGCGGCGCGCCGGGCGGAAGCCCGGCGGCAGGCCGGAAGGCCTGCCCCACATGCGTCAGGAAGCGGGGGTTCGGCGTTCTAATCCAATCGCCGGAACAGCTTGCTAGAGCAGGGCGCGGCGAGTTCATCTATCGCTCCGACTCGCCGTGTGAACCGGGAGCGGACCCGCCCATGAACAGCCGCTTGCCATCGGGGAACGTAAGGTCCTTGCCGACGGCACGATTCGCCCCGTCCTTAGCCTGATACCCATCCACCACGATCTCGGTGCCCGGCGGCAGAGAATCCTTAGTGAAGCCCAGGCGGAAAAGATTGTTGGGGCTGCCGCCTTCCACCATCCACTCGGTCACCTTACCATCCGCGCCCTTCACGTCCATGTGGATCCACGAATGCGGATTGATCAGTTCCCACTTGGTAACCGTGCCGCGCAGAGTGATGGGCTTTTTCTCGTCAAACTCCTGCGCGAACGCGTGATGCGCCCACATCGGCGCTGCAGTCAGAACCAGACAGGCACCCGCCACCGCGACCAATAGATTTTTTCGCATCGGGATTCTCTCCTTGCCGGCTCAGTTGGACGTTTTCTTGGCAGCCGCTTCTTCGGCAGCCTTCCGCTCCGTGGCACGCGCGCCGCTCAGAATATTTGCCATGCCGTAATTGCCTTCCTGGCAGGCGTACTCATACACGGGGCCCGCAGTCTTCTCGATTGGGATCTCCGCCGACCACGGCTTCGCCCATGTGGTGGGATCGTCCACGGTGAACTGATAAGTGATGGTGTCGTCGGCGCTGCGGGTGAAGCGCTCGACCACGTGGAGTTTCTCGCTCGATCCCCGGAAGGCGGTGCGGTTGGTGAAATTGGTGGTGTCGACTACCAGGGTGTTGCCTTCCCAATGGCCTCGTGAATCGCCCATCCACTGGCGGATGTTCGCAGGAGCGTGCGGCCGGCCATCGGTGGGGATGACACGCACGTCGTGGATCATCTCCTGCATGATGGCCACGTAGCCGGGCCCTTGCACAATCTGCAGGTTGCCGTTGTAGCCGACCGGAAGCATGGGCGGGCCCTCGTTGGGCCACAGGATGCAGCGTTCGCTCAAACCGCGATTCTCAGGACCGTCCCACTGGTGCCCTCGATTGGCAGCGGTGCGATCGGCCTGGCGTTTCTGTGCCTCGGACAGCAGTGCTGGAATTTGGCCATCCGGACCTGTGATTAACGAAGTTCGCGTGCTCTTCGCGCTCTGCGACTGTGCCCGGGCTAAACCATACTGTCCCAGGTCGTAATGCACGTCGGCGACGGTGCCCGGTTGCGTCTGACGGCCGCCGAGAGCCTGTTCGGCTGCGTCGTCCGCTTTTTTTGCTCGCTGCGCGGCTTCTTCATCGGTGTAGAACTCTTTCGCGCCAAGGTCCTTGGGGCGTTCCAAGGGCACCGACGTGGCGTTGGTCCAAACGCCCTGCAGATCGGGCACGCCGTCTGGTGTGCGCGACGGCGTCCAGGTCTGCGCGCTGCCAGCGGCCTTGGCGGTAGCGAGGGCTTGAGCCGAGGCGGAGCCGGCCGCCAGCAATAAGATCGCGGCCGCCAGTACGCACATGAAAACACGTCGATGGGTCATCATAGAAACCTCCTGGTCACCGGCTTAGTTGTTATTGGGCTTCTTGCGGAGCGGCCCATACAACACCTCTTCGGCGAACTCGGGACACTTATATTCCAGCAGTTGCGCGTTCTTCTCCACGTGCCGATAAAGCGGCATGGTGATCTTAAAGGGGCGCGAAAAGGTCTTGGGATCTTCTATGGTGGCCTCGTACATCAGAGTGTCGGGGCTGCGCGGGGTATACCGCTCCACCACGTGCAGGGCATCGCTATGAAAATTGCCCGCCCGATCGAACCAGGTCGAGTCGTTCAGACTGGTGACATCCACCACGAGCGTGTCACCGTCCCAATGTCCGACGGACCATCCCATCCAGCTATCGGCGGGGGCTTTGGTCACCTTCTCCATGTCGACGGTGCGTACTCCCCCGGCATATTCGTAGACCAGCATGATGGTCTTGGCCGACTGCACAATCTGGAAAGGGAAGGGCATATAGGTAGCCCGAGGCACGCCTGGCAGATAACATTTGACCTCAGGGTCGAGTTTCACGCGGTTGGCGAAGTTCTCTTTCTGTTTCGCGGCGGCCGCGGGGAGATACGGGAGGTCATCGCCATCAATCACTCCCAGTCCCCCGGGGATGGAGAACTCGGCTCCGAGCACAGACACGGGTCCCATGGCCGCGGCGTGCGGCCGGATGTCCCAGTTGGCAGTGTTCATAGCCTGCCAGATTCCGTTCAGGTTCGGTTTGCCATCGGCCGTGCGTGGCGCTTTGTAAGCCTGCTGAGCCGCTGCTGGGATAGCGGCCAGAGCCAACGTGGCGGCCGTGACAACTCCAGCTATCTTCAAACTACTCAACCGATTTCGCATGGATCGGATTCGCCTCCAGCCAGCCGGGGATCCCGGCCAGCGCTCCCGGGCATACACCCGTTTCGATGGTACATTATTTCGCCTATGGTACCCGATGTCAATCGGACCGTAGAGTCATCGTCGGGAAACCTTCTATCTATTGTGGTAGGCTGAATCAGTCCCGGTTATGGAATGCACCGCGGCAATACGGCTTCTCGGGGTATACACGGATGCTCTGCGCGCCTTCCACCAGGTGCAGGAGCCTCTGCTGGCGGGATTGTTGCCGGGACACCCGGACTACAACCGCGCACGAATCGATCGGGAAGAAGCATACGTGGCCCTGGCCCGCGCGCGCGGCGTGTATTGGAAGCATGTTCAGATGCATGCGTGTCGCGCGGCCTTATCTCCGCACACCCGGCGGAAAGAGGTCTATGCGCGCCTGCAAACCGATCTGCTGGAAGCCCGCCGCAAGTTTGACGGCGCGGTGGGGGAGCACGATCGGCTGCTGAGGATTGCGCTAGATGCCGCGGGAACCACGGACGGCTCGTTGGCGCGCGCGCAGGCCAAGCGCGTCCAGGTGAACGCGCATCAAAGTTATATGACGGCCCTGCAACGTTTGACGGATTTTGTGACCGAAGGGGTCACGCCGGACGACGTGATGTCGTAGACGGACCGGGGCCGGTTGCCGGGTCTCGAGCGCGGAACTCATGCCGGACGACGTGCTGTAATCGGGGCGGCGATTACCGAGATTCCGGCGGCAATAGCTTGGCTCAGGCGCACTCGATCCGTACGAGCGCCGATGTGCACCAGCAAAGAGGCGTTACGCGTTCCCGCTTCCACCGTGATGGCCACACCGGGCTTGAGGCCCAGGCGCGCTATCTCGCGTAGAACCGAGGGATCGCGGTCGGAGACGCTGCTGACTACGGCCGGGATGCCACAGGCCCACGCTGACAATCGCACCTCCTGCCGGGCCGGCAGTGCTCCGCTTCGCTCGGGGATCAGGTGCCCGTGCGGGTCGGTTTCCGGATCCCCTAGTTTGGCAGCAATCCGATCTTCCAGCTTCTCCGAGATGAAGTGTTCCAGCCGTTCCGCCTCATCGTGAACTTCATCCCACGAGTAGTCGAGGAAATCGTGGAGGAAACGCTCCAGTAAGCGGTGGTGGCGCAGAACCTCCAAGGCGCGCATTTTGCCAGTTGGCGTCAAGCGCACGCCATGGTGCTTTTCGTATTTCACGAAGGACGGCTTTTGGGCCGCGAGTTTCTGGAGCATTCCGGTGACCGATGCGGCGCGGATGCCGAGGTGCTGCGCTAGGGCATTGCTGGTTACGCGGTCTTCTGCGGGGCCGGCCAGTTCCAGGATGGCTTTTAGATAGTCGTCGACAGATTCTGTGGTGTAGGGTCCTTGGATTCTAGCTGGCACTAAATTCTAGTGTAATGCGTCGAGTGGGAGGCGGGTCGCGGGGCACGACTTGGGCAGGGCATGGCCCCGCCCCACAGTGCAGGGCTTGACGTGAAGAGGCTCCATCTATATATTTAGGTATGCCTAAATTTGGAGCGCGCGCCTTATTGCTTCTGGTGCACGTTCTGGCATGCACTTTGGCGTTGCGGGCACAGGGCGAGACCACGAGTGCGATTGTCGGTTCGGTCACCGATCCCACCGGCGCGGCGATCGCCGGCGCGACGGTGACGGTCACCAGCAGCGAGAATGGCCTCAAACGATCCGTGAAGACAGACGACGCCGGGCGCTTTAGCTTTCCGCAGCTCAAGCCGGGAGTTTACACGGTGAAGGCGGAAGCGGACCGCTTCGAAGCTCAGCAGAATAACACCGTGTCCGCCGGTCTGGGGCAGAAACAAACCATCGATTTCGAGCTCAGCATCGCATCCGCTAACCAAAGCATTCTCGTCCAGGAGCAGGCGCCGCTGATCAACCCGGAAAACCCCAACACCTCCACAACGTTGAGTGCCCAATCTATCGAGAACCTTCCCAATCCGGGCGGCGACATGACCTACCCGCTGCAGTTCGCCGCCGGCGCTCTCATCAACACAGCCGGCAACGGAAACGATTTCGTCGGCGGCACGAATGGCTATGGCAACGTGCAGTTCAATGGCTTGCCATCTCTTTCGAACGGCTACATCGTCGATGGACTGGAAACCAACGATCCGCTCACCAACCTGAATAGCGGCCTCGCAACCAATCTCGTGCTCGGATTGAACTCAATCGCCGAGGTGACCGTAAACACCCTCTCCTACGCGGTCGATCAGGGCAGGTATGGCGCTTCGCAGGTCAACTACGTCACTAAGTCCGGCACGAATCAGTTTCACGGAAACGTATATGAGCTGTGGAACGGCTCGAAATTCAATGCTGCCGATTTTTTTACCAACGCCACTGCGGGAAACCACAAGCCGCGCTCCACGGTGAACCACTTCGGCGGAAGTTTGGGAGGTCCGATCCGGCACGACAAGCTGTTCTTCTTCTTCGATTCCGAATGGGTTCGGATTGCGCTGCCGATCGTCAATGCGACCACGGTGCCCACGGCGGCATTTCAGAATTACGTATTGCAGCAACTGCCGCGCGGCGGCGTGGATTCCGTAACCGGATCGACTTATCAGCCAGCGCCACAGTTGGTGCCGTTCTATCAGAAGCTCTTTTCGCTTTACGGCAGTATGGCGGGGACGCCGCTCGCGGTTCTGGGTTGTCCATTCAACAGCGATGGCGCCGCTGCTGGCGGGAATCCGGCTAACGGAAACGGTTGTGCGAACCGCCAGAGCATTTCGCACTCGAGCGACGATCACGAGCAGGTGCAAACGGGTCGCATCGACTACAACATCGATCCGAATAACATGGCCTGGTTCCGGTTCCAGTCCGACACAGGACTGGCTGATGCCTATACCGATCCGATTAATCCGCTGTTCAACGCCATCTCTTCGCAGCCGCTGTACTCGTTCGCAGCCGGTTACACGCATGTCTTCTCCGGGCATCTGGTGAACTACTTCAATCCCGCATTCTCCTGGTACGAGAGCTTGTTCGGGCCCGCGGACTTTGCGAAGACGCTGGCCGCGTTTCCCATCGTCCTCCAGGGCAGCGGGGCCAACGCGCCCTTTACTACCCTCGGAGGGCTGGACAATACATGGGTTCAGGGACGGAGCGCCACACGCTTTTTCATCAACGACAATCTGGCCTGGACCGTGGGACCGCACGAATTCCGGTTTGGAACCAACAGCCGGATCTTCCGCCTGAACGATTACGATTTCGGTGAGGGCGTGGTCCCGCTGGTCACCTACACGACGCTGCCGCAATTTATCTACGGCGTTGCTTCGACGGCTTCCCAGACCTTCCCGCTGGCCAATTCGCAGCCCTACAATTTCCTGAATCTGGACTTTTATGCGCAGGATACATGGAAGTTGACGCGCACGTTGACCTGGACCTTCGGCATACGCGATACGTACAATTCGAATCCCCTGAATCCGCACAACGCGGTGGCGCGCCTCGCCGGGTCGTTCGATTCCATTTCCCACGACGTGAATCAGCCCCTCAGCCAGGTGATTCAGACGCAACAGAGTACGATTTTCGCTGCTACGCCCGCCGCGATCCTGCAGCCGAGAACCGCAATTGCGTGGCAGATCGCTCCGCACACCGTGCTCCGCAGCGGTTTCGGGTTGTTCAGCGACATCTTGCCAGGCAGCGTTGTCGATCTGGTGGGAACGAATCCTCCCTATTCGAAGACCTTTCAGGGCGGGTTGCTGGGCGCGGTGGGAGGGGTGGCGATTGCGCCAGGGGTTCCGAACAGCGCCATCGATGCGACCGCGGCGGCGAATCAGCTTTTCAACTCGGGCTTCGCGCAAGGCCACTCGGGCCTTCCGCCGATTTCGTTCACCGCGGTCCCGGACGGCGAGTTGCGCGCTCCGTATTTCATGCAGTGGAGCTTGGCAGTGGAACACCAGGTAGGTAACGAACTCAATCTGCGAGCTCAATACGTAGGCACGCGTGCGGTCAACCAGCCCTATGAGACTCAGGTCAACGGATATCAAACGGTCTGCCAGGGCTGCTTTGCGCCATTCCCGTACGGGCAGCCGCAAGATCCGCGCTTCGGGCCGGTGACGCAATTGAGCACGGGCGCCAACAGCCACTATAACGGCCTCCAGTTAACGGCCGACAAGCGGCTGGGGCACGGCATTCAGGTTCAGGCCAACTACACCTGGAGCCACTGCATGGACACCGTCTCTAATGGCGGATTCCTGCCGTTCGCCGCCGGAGCCATCCTCTCGCCGCTGCCGGGTGAACTTGGCCGCCAATACGGCCCCTGCGACTACGACGTGCGGCAAAACTTCACGGCCCAGTACGTTTATCAGTTGCCGATGAAGTTCCGGAATCACCTGCTGGCCCGAGCGCTCAACGGATGGCAGGTCTCAGGCACCGTGTTTTGGCACAGCGGCTTGCCATTTTCGGTCTTGAGCGCGCCCTATTCCGCCAACGGAGACGGCATCGTTCAGGGCAGCGGCCCGCAATACGCCAGCGTGATTCCCGGCGCGCCGCTGTACGAACACAATCCAATCCCTGGCGTGACTCAACCTGGAACAATCCAGTGGCTCAACCCTGACGCGTTCGTTTCGGCGGTCGATCCGAGCACGGGCGCTTGTGCCGGCGGCGACAGTGTGAAGAATTGCCAATTCGGCGATCTCGGCCGCAACGCATTGCGCGGCCCTGATTTCTTTTGGAGCGATCTGTATCTGACCAAGTGGTTCCAGCTTGCGGAACATGTCAAGGTGCGCGTCGACGGCCAATTCTTCAACATCTTCAATCACCCGAATTTCGGGCTTCCGGTGTTCGGGTACGCGGGAATTCCGGGAAAGCCTGCCACGCAGACTGGATTTGGCGCGCTCAGTTACCCGACTGCGCCGCCGACAGGTCTGTTGGGCGTTGGATTGGGCGGGGACAGTTCGCCGCGGATGATTGCATTCCAGGCGCGATTGGAGTTCTGAGGGCCCGAAAAAGGCAATCTCTAGCCGCCGATCAACGCATATGAACGCGGATAAGGCAAATTTAATGTTCTTGAATCAGCGTTCATCGGCGTTCATCCGCGGCTACTTAATCGGTGGGTCGAAACCGCCTATGGAGAACAGCGAGAATTCGTCTTCCGCCCATTGCGGCGACTTCGGTTTTCCCGGGTGCAACTGGTTATACTTGCCAGCATAGAAAAGCAGCGGGCGGTCGTCGCGCGATTCGAAATGCTCCACGCGGCCGATGTAGAGGGTGTGATCGCCGGCTGGGTGGGCGTCGATCAATTGCACTACGAAGTACGCCACCGCGCCTTCCAGCAAAGGAATACCGAGTCGCGTGGTGAAGCGAATGTGCAGCCCTTCCATCGTGCGCCCGGCGAAGTGGTTGCTCAATTTCTCCTGGTCCTCCGCCAGCACGCTGATACCGTAGCGTCCGATGCCGGGCAGGATGCGGTGCATGTTCGAGCGGTTGTCCAGCGACACCAGGACCAGCGGCGGATCGAGTGAAACCGAGACGAACGCATTGGCCGTCATGCCATGCGGATGATTTTCGTGTTCCGCCGTAATCACGGTAACGCCGCTGGCGAATCGCCCCAGCGCGTTGCGGAACTGGCGCGTGTCGAACGGGGTGGGAGGGTTATCGATCGGACGTCTCCTCCCGGTCAGGCGTCGGCAGCCGATTTGCGATTGAGGTTCTTCGTGACAAGGTTCACATCATCCGGGTTGATCAGATCCGGCACGGTCCAGCCGTCCAGATCGTACTCGGCCATGCACTGCTCGGCGAAGCCTTTGTACTTGGCGGACTGGCCCATTAAATCGGCCACCATCAGGACTTCGAAACGGATGCTCTCGTGGTTGCCGAAGTAATTCCGCTCATATAACTCGTGGCGCCCGCCGAACTCGGTGCCCATGGCGTCCCACATCAACTTCATTAGTTTGACACGATCGACGGCCGTGTAGCCGTTGGAGCCGCGCACAAATTGATCCAGGTACGGGCGGATCTCGGGGTTCTTGAAGTCGGCCGCATGCGAAGGGAGGTAAATCAGCGCGCTGGCCAGAACGTTTTCGATGATCTCTTTCAGGCGCGGATAAATCAGATTCGACGCTACGCGATACGCCAGGCCGTAATCGAGATTGGGCAGCACGTAACCGGGCGTCCAGGGAGTGGTGGTGCGGGCCATGGCGTCGGTGAGGCCCCAGAAGAGGTTCCGCCAGGCCAGGACTTCGCCCACCTGCGCCTGCACGCCGCGGAAATCCTTGGCGCCGGTGGCGTCCACACCCTTCAGCAAGAGTCCCGCGATGAAGTCGAGTTTGACCGCCAACCGGGTGCAGCCCTGGAACATGAAACGCGGCAGGAAGCCGGAGCGCGGGAAGAAGTTATTGACCTTATCGATGTCGCCATAGGCGAACACGTTTTCCCACGGCACAAACACTTTGTCGAACACGATGATGGAGTCGTTTTCGTCGACGCGGCTGGATAGTGGGTAGTCAAACGGACTGCCTGTGGCCGCGGCAGCCATCTCATAAGACGGGCGGCAGAAGAGTTTGAGGCCGGGCGCGTCGGTGGGCACGATGCAGACGAAGGCGAAATCCTTGGTCTTGATGGGCAGCGCGCCGTTGTTGGCGATGAAGTTGTAATGCGTCAGCGTGGATGTGGTCGCAACGACCTTGGCGCCGCTCACGATCAAGCCGGCGTCAGTCTCCTTCTCCACGTGCATGTAGACGTCGCGCACTTCGGACAAGTCCTTGTTGCGGTCCACGGGAGGGTTGACGATGGCGTGGTTGACGAAAGTGACTTCCTCCTGCACCTTCTTGTACCAACGCTTCGCGCTCTCTTGAAACGGCGCGTAGAATTCCGAGTTGGCGCCGAGCGTGGCCAGAAACGCGGCTTTGTAATCGGGGCTGCGGCCCATCCAGCCGTAGGTCACGCGCGCCCATTCGGCGATGGCATCGCGCGCGCCCACCAGCTCTTCGGCGTTGCGCGTAGCCCGGTAGAACTTGTGGGTGTATCCGCCGCTGCCGGTGTCGGTCTCAATGCAGAGGGTGCTCTTGCGCTGGTCGTGCAGGGCATCGTACAGCCGCGCCAGCATGCGGACGGTGTTGCGAAAGGCCGGGTGGGTGGTCACGTCCTTCACGCGTTCGCCGTAGATCCAGATCTCGCGCCCGTCGCGCAGGCTCTCCATGTATTCCTGCCCGGTGAAGGGCCGCGTGCGCCCGCCGGAGCTCGCTTCGGCGCTGGGAGTGTTCTCGTTGGCCAACTGACTATCCTCCTGGAGATTTCAAACGGAAACGGTATCGAACTGCGCCCAATCGCGCTCGAAGCGGAATACCTCTTTGGCCGGCGGCAGGGGTGCCTGCGTTTCGATCCAGCGTACCGGCTCAGTGCCCATGTTGGCGAAACTGTGGATGCAGCCGACGCCTGTCCAGATCACGTCGCCGGGGCCCAGGTCATAGGTCTTGCCATCGGCGGTGGCGCGGACACGTCCGCTGACGATTAAGTAGGACTCTTCAAAAGTGTGATCGTGAGTATCGATCTTCGCTCCGGCCAGGTACTGAATCAGGAACAACGATTGGTGGATTGCGCCGAAGGAGCGGTCGACAAACATCTTGATGGCCACGCCCGTAGTGGGGTTGAAGCCTTCCATCTGCGAGGGTCCGCCCGGGCTCGGCAATTGCGACTCGTCGAAGTGGCCCACAGCCGTGTCCTGACGGTCGGGAAGCGCCGCCTGGCGGGGAACATCGCCATCCACGAAGAACGTGTCGCGGCCGTAATCCAAGGGGCGCGGTTGGGGCGCCTGCATCTCCAGCCAACGAACCGGCTGGTCGCCGATGTTGCGCCACGCATGCCGGACGCCCGTGCCAATCAATCCGAAATGGCCGGGGCTTAGGGCGTAATCCTTCTCACCGATGCGGACCAGGACGCGGCCTTCCAGGATGTAGAAGCTCTCTTCAAACGAGTGGAGGTGCGGCTCGATCACGCCGTTCGGCTCCAGGAAACAGATGCCCACACCCATGTGGACGGAGCCCATGGCGCGGTCCACGTAAGTGGCGCGGCGGAAGCCGATGCTGTGCTTCTGGTAGGGTCCCGGAGTTTGCGCGGAAGCTCGGTCAATTTTGGATACGTGGTGCATGGCAGTCCTCGGTTCTGCTCATCTTACGCTACTGGAGAGGGGAATCGCGCGGCTTGCAGAAATCCACATTTGGTGAACAGGATCTTGACTCCGTGGGGCAGGGCAGAGTGCAGAAAAAACCTGACACAGGCAGCCTGCCTGTGTCAGGTTTTTTCTGCTCCGCTAGAAAATTATCTTCAGTCCTAACTGGATTGCGCGCGGGCCGCCCGAGCCGAGCACCGCGTTCGAACTGACGACGTCCGGTGTGGAATTCTGGAAACCGAAACCCGCGCCGGCGGTAGCGCTGGGATCGGTGAAGACGGGGCCGCCCCCAGGTCCGCCGTACGGATTGGCAACGTTTACGCGGTTGAACACGTTGAAGAATTCGGCGCGGAACTGAGCGGTGACGTGCTCCCGAAACCGGAAGGCCTTCGTGAGCGACATATCCACGTTGTAGTACGGCATGCCGCGAAACTCGCCGGCAGAGGTTGTGCCGTAGCTGCCGAACGCCGGCGGAATCAGAATCGAATTGCCATTCGCATAGCAACCCAGGTTCGCAAGCGAGGCCACCGCCAGGGGGCCATTCTTTACGGCTTGGGCATTGCACGCGGCATTGGACGTGGGGGCGTTCGGGTCTCCGGTAGGACCGAAATACGGAATCCCGGTGTTTCCGCCATTGGTGTTGTTGAATGACAGCCTGGTCTGGAAGTCATTAGGGTTGCCGTAGAAATCCCATGATTCGCCCCTTGAGCCTAGTGGGTTATTGATTTCATTTGTTCCGCTGAAGTCAGTGGTTTCATCATTGACCTCCCAGGGTGCGCCGGTTTGCAAGAGGATGATGGAATTGATGGACCACCCCTCCAGGAGCTGGCTGCGAGTCTTTTTCCCGGGAATCTGGTAGGTCAGCGAAATGGTGAAATGGTGCCGTACATCAAACATACTGTTTCCGTACATGGATCTCTGATTCGTGCTGTCGATCGGCACGAAAAAGCTCCAGTTGTCGGGATTTTCCGAGAGGGCGTGAGCCCACGTGTACCCCAGCACATAGGACAAGCCATGGAACGTTCGCTGGGTCAGCGAAACTTGGAGGGCATTGTAATTGGAGATATTGCTATTCTGCAAGAAATCGATATAGTTCAGATACGGAAACTTCGCGTTGTAAGGCTGTGCGGCAACTTCGGCGGCCCCGTTCACAGCGCAGTTGTTATAGCCGGAGGAGGCACTGGCGAGACATTGTCCGGCCGCGCTGTTGGGATTCGCTGGATTTCCCCAACCTGCGCTAAACCCGCCAACCGTCTGCGGCTGGTTCAAGTCGGTTACTCCGAATAATCTAAAAGCCTGATTGCCGACATAAGTGGCTTCGAGCGTAAGGTTGTTAGTAAGAGCCCGTTGAATGCCCAAGTTATAAGTGGCAACGTAAGGAGTTTTAAGATTCGGATCGACTCCCATAATGGAACAAGGCTGGGGAGTAAACCCGGTGGATAGAGTGACGGTGCCATCGCCGCATGCCGAACTGAGGGAGTAAAGCGGCGTAGACGAACTATTGTGTGTCCACCCGTACTCGATGCTTCCCGGAGTATTGGGCGCGCCGAGCGACGAACCCGAGTAGCTGAGGGTGGCGACATTGATGGTTCCACCCGCCGTGGTCGGCGTAGGATTGCCGTTCGCGTAGAGTGGCACACCAGTGGGGATGGTGCGCAGGCCGAACAGGTTGTTCGCGGCCATGAACGTGTCGAAGCTGGCTTGCGAGTAATAGACGCCGACGCCGGCGCGGACCACAGTCTTGCCGTTCCCGCCGACGTCCCAGGCGAACCCAACCCGGGGCGCGAAATCTTTGTGATCGCCGTTGGTGACATTGGAGAGCTGAGGGCTTCCCACCTGGAACATCCCTTGCCCCGGAAGGAAATTTCCGAGCAAATTACCGTCAGCCGTGGGCACGGTAGTTAATTCGTAGCGTAATCCCAGGTTCACCGTGAACCTCGGTTTGAGACGCCAGTTGTCCTGGATGAACCCAGCATAGCCATTGTCACTTATGCTACGGGCCGTTTCCCCACTGGTAATTTCCGCGGTCTTGAGGGTTCCGCTGAAGAAGTTCTGGAGATTCAAGAACTGCGTGGGGCCCTTGTTATTGCTGGTGACGTTATCGTCGCTCCGGTTCAAGATCACTTCGCCACCGAACTTGATCGAGTGTGTGCCCCTCTGCCAGGAAACGGTATCGGTGAACTGGTAAACGCTGTCGGGCCCGACCGTCTTGGGCCAACTGACGGGTCCGCCCAATTGAAAGCTGGGAAAACTTTTGATCTGGATTCGGGGGAAACCAAAGAAAGTAGAATCGGTCTGCCCGGTGAAAAAGTTGTAAGTTGCGCCATTGTAGGTGTAGTTGGCAGGATTTTCGGTGACATCGGGGGTTCCGAAGATCTGGTGATAACGGGACACGCCAATCCGCAGCGAATTTACCATTGTGGGAGTAGAAATGTTAATCCAGTTCCCGGAGACGACTTGCGAACGCGCATATTGGGTAGTCAACCACTGCTGCGCTATTTCAGCAGGAGCGTTATCTACGAAGGTGCCGCTGCCCGGGCTCATAAAAAACATCCCGTTGATTGAGTTCTTAGCGTTTATGCTGTAATCCAGCTTGCCTACTCCCGAAAATATCGAGTTGGTGCTCGCGAGTGCAGTCGGGTCGTTTCCGGTCGAGCTGGCGGGGAACAGTCCAGGATAGTTTGCCAGCGGGGCACACGATGTGCTGAGGCCAGCCAATTGCGCGCTAAGCGCGCTAACGAACCCCTGCGCCAGTGCGGCCTGACAGGCGCCGATCAGGTTCTTCGAGGCAGGTCCTGTGCCAGCGGCCGTAAACGGGACGGTGTGGACAAACGGGCTGCCGACAGTGTACTGCTGGGATTCGAAGTTACCAAAGAAGAAAAGCTTGTCCCGGATGATACGGCCGCCCACGCTCGCGCCATATTGTTCGAGAGAAAGCGGCGGAAGGGGCTGGCCTACCTCGTTGCTGAAGAAATTGTTGGCGTCCCATGAGCTCGTGCGGCCATAGGCGTAGGCCGTTCCGTGGAAGCCGTTGGTGCCGGACTTGATACCGACGTTCACTACGGCGCCGGGCTTCCAGCCGTATTCGGCACCGGGATTCTGGTTGGTCTTGAATTCGTCGATGGCGTCGATCGGCAGCATGGTGCCAGCGTCGCCAGCGGCCATCACGGCATTCATCATGCTTTGGGCCATCCAGGGATCGTTGCTATTGATGCCGTCCACCATGAAGAAGTTGTCATGGGGGCGTAGGCCGTTGGTGGCCTGGGTCCAGCCCGCGTTGCCGGGATACTTTACCACGCCTGGACGCAGATCCAGCAGGTTCTCAAAATTCCGGCCATTCAAGGGGAGATCGTTGATCACCTCGTTGCTGATGGTTCCGCCCACTTCGGCGTTGTTGGTGTTCAGGGCCGGGGCTTCGGTGGTGACCGTGACTGTCTCAGTTTGACTGCCCGTGTCAAGCGTGGCATCGACGCGAACGTCCTGGCTAACTTCCACCTGAACGTTATGCTGTTCGTAGATCTTAAAACCTGGGCCCTCCACGCGCACTGTGTACGTTCCGGGGTTGAGGTTAGGGGCGGAGTAGGCTCCGGCAGAGTCCGTCGTCACGGTACGCGCTAAGCCTCTCTGCGTATCGGTGATGATCACCCTGGCCGCGGGCACCGAGGCGCCGGTCGTGTCCGTGATGGTGCCTGCGATACTGCCGGCGGCGCCCTGTGAAAAAAGCGGCGAAGCAGCCAGAAGCAGTAAGAAACAGGCGCCCAGAATCAGAACGGTCTTCCTGATATCAAGATATGAACCTACGCACGCGCCGAAGCGTCGAGAACCCAACATGGGGTACCTCCTAAGTCACTCGTCGGAAGATGGACCGCCAACCTGAATGCTGATCTTAGGGTATATATCACCGAACCATTTGCTTGTCAATGCATTTCCACGCCGAGTCAAAGGGTTTACCAAGTAAGAACGTGCGTTCGCATTCTGCCAGAACACTTGGATGAATAGAAGATGAACAGGAGACGACTTAGCCACAGATGAACCGATGAACACGGATAACACAATTTAGCTGTTTTGTTTTTCCAATCTGTGTTCATCTGTGTCCATCTGTGGCTCAAATCGCAGTTTGCCGCTGGCGGGCGAACCGGGGCGCGGCCTTCCACGACATGGACCGGACCGGAGAGGCACAGCCGCGCTAATCGACTCCGTGCCATACTTTCAAAAGCAGCTGTGCCACGGGGCGCAGTGGTACAACAACCAAATTTCACTTTTCATTTCATGTTCCACTACTCCCAATCCGACCTCTATTGCGAGTCCCTCCCGCTCGCCGATCTGGCCGCCCGCGTGGGCACTCCCGCCTTTGTTTACTCCAGCGCGGGAATCCTGGAAAACTACCGCGCGTATGACCAAGCCTTCGCCGATCTTCCCCACTCCGTCTGTTATGCGGTAAAGGCGAATTCGTCTCTGGCTATCCTGCGGCTCCTGGCGGAGGCCGGCGCTGGATTCGATATCGTCTCTGGGGGAGAGCTGTTTCGCGTGCTGAAGGCCGGCGGCTCGCCGTCGAAGGTCGTATTCTCAGGTGTCGGCAAGACTGCCGACGAAGTCGAATACGCGCTTGCCAGCGGGATTCACAGCTTCAATTGCGAATCGGAAGCGGAGCTCGCGCTCATCGATGCCGTGGCGGCGCGTCGCGGGGTCAAGGCCGGGTTTGCCATTCGCGTGAACCCGGACGTGGATGCCTCCACTCATCCGTATATTTCCACGGGTCTCAGCGAGCACAAGTTCGGCATTGCCATCGCCGAGGCGCCGGGCGTGTATGAACGGGCGCGCGGTCTTCGCAATCTCTCGGCCGAGGGCGTAAGCTGCCATATCGGATCGCAGATCCTGGACCCGGCGCCCATTCTGGAAGCCGTGGACAAGTTGCTGACGCTGGCGGGCCGTTTGCGCGAGGACGGGTTTCCGGTTCGCCATCTCGACTTGGGCGGAGGGCTCGGCGTGGCCTATCATGCCGGCCAGGAGGCCCCGCGCATTCGGGAATTCATTCAGAGCCTGCACGCCCGTCTGCGCGCCAGCGGTTTGTGGGTGATGGTGGAGCCGGGGCGGTCCATTGCGGGGCCGGCCGGCGTGCTGCTGACGCGCGTGCTGTATCGCAAGAAGAACGGCGACAGAGAATTCGTGGTGGTGGATGCGGCCATGAACGATCTCATCCGGCCGGCGCTCTACCGCGCGCACCACGAAATCATTCCGCTGCGCAAGAGCAGCCTGCCCGCGATCACGGCGGACGTGGTGGGGCCGATCTGCGAAAGCGGCGATTTCCTGGCCCGCGACCGGCAGATGGCCAACGTCATGCCCGGCGATTTCTTGGCCGTCTCGACCGCCGGCGCTTACGGATTCGTGCTCTCCTCCAATTACAATTCACGGCCGCGCGCGCCGGAGGTGTTGGTGGAAGGCGCCGCCTATCGCGTGATCCGCCGGCGCGAGACGTACGACGATCTGATTAGCGGCGAGACGCTGTAGCGGTTTGCGGGATCGCTTAGCTCGTCGTTATGAGAGCAGTTTGAGTCGGCGGAGATCGTCTTCCGTCCAGCGAGCCTGAGATTCGACCATGCTCTTCAGTGTTTTCGCCTGAACGTGCTACCACTACCGTGAAAAACCACGGTGACTCTCCGGCCATTAGGATGGTAATAAATCTGGTGAGACCCGGCGGCGCGATCAAAGGAAAAACCATCGCGGACTAGGGCGGAAATGATTTCGCGGGCAGTAAGGTTCCGGAGCCGCCCGTAGTCGATCGCCACCGATTAGACAGTGACCGCGACCCGAGGTTCGACGGTGACCTCGACCTGGTCGGCGGGTTCTTCGGGAATGTGTTCGCCATGCTCAAGCATGCTTTCCACAACCGTGTGGACGAGCTCATCGATGTTCTTCAGCGCTTCAGCCTGCGTGGCGCCCCAGGTTGACGCCCCCTGCGGTTCGAGAACCGGGCAAAAAGCATGCCATCCCGAGGGATTCCCATCGAAATCCTCATCGGGCTCCACGACAACTTTGAAGTTGTAGGTCTTCATAGTTACTACTGCGGATTGGGCTTGACCTCACTCTCAGTGTAGGGGACGCGTGGCGTAGGGTCAAGAACAGTCTGCGACAAAACCGTCTGCGTACGGTTAGCGCATATTGTGTGGCAAGAGGGCATGAAAAACGCGCCGACTAATAGTCTCTGAATAGAATTTTTCGACGGCGCCAGTCTGCATGCTGAGCATTACACCCCGGAATGTTCCCTGTTCGCCGCAGGACTCGTGAATCGTGGATTGCGCAAAAGCAAAGATCTGGGATCCGTCATCCGACCACGCTAGACCGTGAACGTTCGGATCGGCCGTCGTGCTTGGACAATGGATTGCACCTCTAAACGCGGAGACAACCTTGCCGGTGAAGTCAGGAAAATGTAATACCGCATCATCGCGAATCGAGAATACCTCCAATGTCCCGTCTTGGCCAGAGCCATGACCGTCGTTAATGAAGAACGCATCGGAACGGGGAGACCACGAAAAGGTCAAGGGAAGAACGGTAAACTTCGGGGCTTCCGGCCAACTCAGTGGTCGGCCACTTGCCGTGACGTGAAAGCCACCGGCATCATCTGTGCGACGACTGTCTTTTGCTTGTCCGGCGAGACAAAAGTGTTCCGCCGGATTGTCTCGGTGAAGCAAACATCGTGTAGTTGCTTGTTCCACCCGTGCTCTCCTTCTCGTGTGCAGTTGGCAAGCGCTATTCCAGTGCCCGTACCGAGAACGGCGGCTAACGTTATGAGCTTCATGACCCGCACTGCACACACACTACTCCAACTGCAGTTTCAAATAACTGATCCCGTTGTGGACGTCCACGGGCCTGGTGACCTGCTTCCCATCTTTTTCCACCGTAATGCTGTAGTTTCCCGGCGCCAGCGTAATCTGCGCGGGCGTGGTCTGTGGGAGCTTCTTTCCATTCACCAAAATGGAAGCGCCGGTGGGCGTGGTGGTCAGCATGAGTGTTCCGCCAGGGGCGCGCAGAATGATCGTAGGAAGCTCCTGCGGGCCGGAGCCGATCTCCACTTCGCGGCGCTCGATGTCATAACCTGGCAGGGTAACCGAAAGTGCGTGACGGCCCGGTGCGGCGTCGAGTGAACAGGGCGTGGTGCACGCCGCGTCGGGACGGCCATCCAGAGTCGCAGTGGCGCCGGACGGGCTGCTGCTCACAGTCACGGATGGAGCGACGGCCACCGGCCGCGGGGTAGCAGGTTTTACCGGCCGGTGCGGAGTCTCCTCCGTCTCCGATTGCGCTTGAGGCTTCGGCATCGGGCTGGGCTTGGTTTGATCCGGCTTAGTTTGGTCCGGCCGGATCGGAGCTGGTAGCGCTTGGTCCGGTTGGGACTGAGTGGGCGGGGCCTCCGCTTTGGCAGTCTCCGGCGGTGGCACCGAAGGCGTCACCGGTTCCGGCTTCGGTGGCGCGGCTACTGGTGGTACCGATGGCTGGGGCTTGGCCTGCGAGACGGCCGGCGACGGTTCGCTGCGGGTATTCTGCGCCAGCCATGGGCCGGCCTTCCACCCGATCACGGCCAACACGGCCGTCACGGCCAGCACCCCGATCAGAAATGGCACGAATCCGGACCTGTGAGCCGTTCGCTCCCTGGTTGCGGTATCGGCGCGGGGATTGCGCGCGGGCGGCAATTTCACGGCCGGCCGGGGAGCCGCTGCCTCCACCACGGTGGGTTCGTTCAAGCTGCCCCCGCGCGCCATGGTTTTCCAGCCGCGGCTTGCCGCGCAGGCCTTTTCCAGCGATTGCGTGAACTCCTGGCACGTCGGGTAGCGCGCGTCCGGCTTCTTCGACAGCGCTTTCCGCAGCGCGTTGTCGATGGCCCCGGCCAGAGTGGAATTCAGGCGGTGCGGCGGAACGGGTTCCTCGGCCACAATCTTGTAGACGACTGTGGTGAGATGCTCCCCCGTGTAGGGCTTCTCGCCGGTCAGCATCTCATAGGCGATCACCGCCAGCGAAAATTGATCGGAGCGGCCGTCCACGGCTTGGCCCTGCACCTGTTCCGGCGACATGTAGTGCGGTGTCCCCACGATCGTGCCGGTCATGGTCAACTGATCGTTAGCGGTGATCTTGGCGATTCCGAAGTCGGCGATCTTGGCAGTGCCATCGGCCGCGATCATGATGTTGGCCGGCTTGATGTCGCGATGGACGATGCCCTTCTGGTGCGCGTAATCGAGCGCCACCGCGGTCTGGCCCAGCACGCTGAACATCTGCTCGGGCGAAATCGGCCGGTCCTGGGAGAGGATGCTGTCGAGCGTGGGGCCGTCGACATATTCCATCGCGATGTAGGCGAGCTCGCCCTGCTGCTCGACATCGTAGATGGTGACGATGCTCGGATGCGAAAGCATCCCGGCCGACCGGGCCTCACGAAACAGCCGTTCGCGCAGGCGCTCCTGCTCCTCGGGGGTTCGGCCGTCCCCCAGACGGATCGTCTTGATGGCCACGGGCCGGCCGATGTTGGGGTCGATGGCGTGATACACCACACCCATGGCGCCCCGGCCCAATTCCCTGACGATTTTATAACGCCCGATGCGATCCACTAGTCTCTACTGATAGCATACGGCCTGACGGGCCCATTTTCCCAGTCCTTCGGGGGTATACGTTACCGAGCGGCCGCAAATTCGCTGCTCCCAAACCCCCGCTCCGTCACGGTAGCGGCTCGGTAACCGGGCACTACTCCTTCGGGTTGACGGATCGGACATATCGAAAGTAATCACCAAATGTCAGTGAAATGTTTTCCGGTGAACTTCGCATAAGCTGTAACGAGGAGTCACTCGGAAGACGCACTCCGTTTTGAAATGCCGACGGGAAACGTAACTCCCAAAAAAACACGGCGCAGGATTCGTGTTTCGCTGCGCGCCCGCGGGGTGACGGTCCTCACCGTCCCCGTGGCCGCTTTGCTGGCCGTGTTATTCGTCATCTACCGGGTAGAAGCAGATGTGCGCACCACCGACCAGGTGGTCCTGCGGGGGTATGACGCCCGCGCGGAACTGCAGCAGCTCGAAACCCTGTTAAAGGATGCGGACACCGCGGTGCGCGGCTACCTGGTCACCGGCCAGAACGATTTTTTCATCCGCTTTGAGACGGCGGGCCGGGCGGTCACACCCTCTTTGGCGCGTCTGGCGACGCTGTTCCCGGCCTCCGAAACCCAGACGCTGGCCCAGATTGAGAATTCCGCGCGCGAAAAACTGGACATTCTGGCGGATATCGCGACCCGCCGCGGCGATGAAGAATTGTTGGCTCCGCTGTGGGAGAAAATCCGCCCGGTGGACGGCGAATTCTCGTCGCGGGTCTCGCTGTTGGCGCAAGCCCAGGAACAGCGGCTCTTCCAGGCCCGCAACGAGCGTGACATGGCCCGCAGCCGGCTGTCTCGGACCATCGTCACCTGCGGCATTTTTGGACCTTTATGCGCGCTGCTGCTGCACCTGCTGGTGGCGGGCCGCGTCACGCGCCGCATTCGGGCCATCGAGGAGAACGCCCACCGGCTGGCCCAGGGGATCGCGCTGGAGGATCTGCCGAACGGGAAGGATGAAATCGCGGCGGTGGGGCGTGCGATTCAGGAGGCGGCGCTGCTTTTGGGAGAGCGCGAGCGGGAATTGCGGACCAGCGAGCTGCGGTACCGCAACCTGTTCGATCATGCGCCCCTGCCGTTTGAGGAAACCGACTGTTTCGGCCTGATCCGCCGTATCAATCAAGCCGGTTGTGCACTGGTCAAGTCCACGCAGGAACAGCTTCTGGGGCGGGCCGCCTGGCAATTCATCGCGCCCAGCCTGCAAGACGACTTTCGCCGCGCCATGCTGGGGCGCATCGCCTCCAGCTCGGAAATCGGCCCCTATGAATGCGTCTATTTGCTGGAAGACGGCTCCAGTATCACGGTGGAGATCCGCGAAAGCCTGATCCGCGACGACAAAGGAGAGGTAACCGGCATCTGCCGCTCGCTGGTGGATATCACCGAGCGGAACCTGGCGGAGATTGCCGCCCGCAAGGTGGCTCAGTACGCCATGGAGCTGCGCAACAAGAACGAGCAGCTGGCGCAGGCCCTCGAAACGGCGCGCTCCGCGGCTGAGGCCAAGAGCCAGTTCCTGGCCAGCATGTCGCACGAGCTGCGCACGCCATTGAACGCCATCATCGGGTTTTCGGAGTTGATGTACGACGGCAAGCTGGGCGATCTTCCCCAGGATCACCGCGAGTGTCTGCAGGATATCCTCATCAGCGCGCGTCATCTGCTGCGGCTCATCAGCGACATCCTCGACCTGTCGAAGGTCGAAGCCGGCAAGATGGAATTCTGCCCCGAGCCGTGCCAGATCGAAACCCTGGTGGCCGAGGTGCGGGATGTGATCCGGCCCCTGGCCGAAAAGAAACGCGTGGAATTGCTCACTCACATTCCGCGCGAGATCGGAGCGGTGATCGATGCCTCCCGCTTCAAGCAGATACTCTACAACTACTTGTCGAACGCCGTGAAATTCACGCCGGAGGGCGGCTGGGTCACCATACGCGTCCTGCCCGAAGAGAACCAGTTCCGCCTGGAAGTCGAAGACACCGGCATCGGGATTGCCCCACAGGAGATTTCCAAATTGTTTCAAGAATTCCAGCAGCTTCCCAACAGCCGGAAGGCCAACCAGGGCACCGGGTTGGGGCTGGCGCTCACGCGCCGCATCGTGGAGGCCCAGGGCGGGTCGGTGGCTGTCACCAGCACGCCCGGCGTGGGCAGTATATTCTCGGCAGTATTGCCGTTACAGCCCGTGGGCCGTATGGCCCCTGCGTTAGCGCAGGTGTCATAACGCAGGATATGGGTAACGTGGGACTGCAGCTAAATCATCAGCTCAAGCTAGAATACTCAAAGTCATGACCAGCGACCCCATCTTGATCATTGACGATACCCCGGTGAATCTCCGCCTCACCAAGATTCTCCTCGTCAATGAGGGGTACGAGGTGCTCACCGCCGCAAGCGCCGAGGAGGGCCTGGAGGTTCTGCGCGAGCATCATCCGCAGCTCATCCTGGTAGACATCCAATTGCCGGGTATCGACGGCCTGGAATTTACGCGCCTGGTGCGGCAGGATCCGCGCATGCAGGACGTGAGCATCGTCGCGCTGACGGCCTTCGCCATGAAGGGCGACGAACAGAAGGCCATCGACGCCGGCTGCGACGGTTACATCACCAAGCCCATCGATACCAGGGCCCTGGGCGCTCGTGTGAAAGAACACCTGCGACGCCGCAACGGCGCACAGGAGGCTTTGGTTTTAGCGGGGCCAGCCGAGACAATCGTCGGAGTGCCGGATTCCGAAATGGCAGCTTTGCAGCGCCAGTTTCTGGCGGAAGGGCAGGAGCGGAGCCGCCAGTTGTTGTTGGATCTGGATGGGAGGTTCGATGCGGGCGAGGCCGCCCGGGCGGTGCACCAGTGGGTGGGCACCGGCGGGCTGCTGGGCTATACCAATATCGCGCGCTCCAGCCGGGAAGTGGAGGCGCTGCTGCGCGAGCGGCCGCTCGATAATTCGCAGTTGCGGGAGGCTCTCATCAACCTGACCCTGGGGTTTGCCAGCCCGCGTGAATCGAAAGAGACCAAACTCCCGGACTCGGTGACCCAAGGGCTCAATGGCAAGCGGATCGCGGGTGTGGGTCTTCCGGCCAATGAGAAAGAACGGCTGTGCATGGCGCTCGATCGGGTGCACGCCGAGGCCGTATTCTTCGAATCGACCGCGACGCCGGACGTGGCCGCGCTCTCGACCTGCGACGCCGGCGTAGTACACGTGTGGGCGTTCAGCCCCGACTCGCCTTGGCTGGATACGACCAATCCGGTCTTTGGGAATCATCCGCTGGTGCTGGTCGGGAGCCGCGACGATGTGCTGGCTCTGGACCCCGCGGTGCAGGCTATGGCGCGCGAGTTTCTGATGGACGCCTGGCAGCCGGAAGAGGCGCTGGTACGGCTCAGCATGGCGCTTTCTGCGCGCCCGTCGCCAGCCCCGCCCAAGCCCGCGGAGAAGCCGAAACTGAACGGGAAAATGGACATTGTGGTGGCCGACGACGATCCCATCGTGCTCGCCCTGGTGCGCACCACGCTACAGAATTTCGGCATGTCCTGCCACCTCGCCGGCAGCGGCCCCGAAGCTCTCGAAAAGATCCGCGAACTGCATCCGCAAGCGGCGGTGCTCGATGTGAACATGCCGGGGATGGACGGATATGAAGTGCTGGCCGCGATCCGCCAGGAGCAGCACCCCATGCGTGTCCTGATGCTCACCGCCCGCCAGCAGGAAAACGACATCCTTCGCGGTTTCACTTTAGGCGCCGACGATTACGTAATCAAGCCTTTCAGTCCCATCGAACTGACGGCGCGGCTGAAGCGGCTACTGGGGCGATGATCGAACGACTCATTATCGCCGCGCTAGTGATGGAGTTCTGCTATGGCGCCCTGCTGCTGTTTCTGCTGGCGAGAGCTCTCGCTAAGGGCGCGGCGTTCCGCCGTCGAACTTTGGTATCGCAGACCGCCCGGCCGGTGATTCGCGATGCGCTCATCAATTATTTGGCCGGCAGCAATAATCTGGTTGAGCTCAAGAAGTTAGCCAAGGCGCACCGCCGCGATCTGGTGGATGGCATTCTCGAGGTCCACGCCGCGGTGAGCGGTGGGCCGCGCGAGCAATTGTGGGACCTCAGTCTCCAACTGGCGTTGGTGCAGGACTGGTGCACCGACACCCGCTCGAAGGATCGCACGCTGCGCTGCCTGGCTTTCGAGCGGCTGGCTTTGGCCTGCTGGTACGAACCCTGCCGCCGCATCGCCGGCGATCTGCAACTCCGCGGGATCGACGATCCGGACGTCGAGGTTCGCTTCGCCGCGGCGCGCGGGCTGGCATATTCCGCCGTCCCCGAAGAGGTACAACGCGTTTTCGAATTGGCGGTTTCGCAGAATTCCCTGGGACGCGTGCTGCTCACCGAGGTCCTGCGGCCGCACGCCATGGTGTTGTGCGAAGGTGTGGTGGCGGAGGCGTTGCGTTCGTCGGACGAAAGCCGCGTAATCTCGGCGCTCGAAATTGCGCTGGCCTGGGAACGCGCCGTTCCCCTGATGGATCTCCACCGGTTGGTGGCCGGCGGGAGCCCGGCCGTCCGTCAGTTGACCTTGCGTCTGCTTCCGCTGGTCCCCTCCTCGCCGGAGAATGACGCGGTGGTCATCCATGCCCTTGCGGACAAGCTGCGCAGCACGGCTCTCGAAGCCGTGGTGGCCGCCGGGCGGCTGAGAGTCGAAGGAGCGATTCCCGGCCTGACGCACTTCTTGAAGTGGGGCGATCAGGAAATGTCCCGCCTGGCCGCCGATGCGCTGGCCGAGATACCACCGAGGGGATGGGAAATCTTGCAGGAGTTTGGTTCCCTGCCGGGCACTCCCGCGGTGCAGCCGGCACGCGAGGAAGGCAAAACCGCATCCCAGGACGCCAAAACTGCATCCCAGAAGGCGACGCGCGTATGATTCAGCCGATTTTCACCGCGGTGCTTGGGGCACTGGCGGCTTTCCTGTTCGTGGTCAGTCTGGCTAGTTTCTTCGCGCTGATGCGCGGATCGTTTTACTTGCGCCGCTTCGCGCGCGCGCAAATTCGCGATGACCGGGCCATGCTCCTGAAATCGCCGCTGGTGCCGGCCGTGTCCCTGATTGCCACGGTTTCCGACGCTACTCCGGCCTCCAAGGAATTCGTCCGGCGTCTGCTCGAAGTGCATTATGGCAAACACGAGCTGGTGCTCGTGCTGGATGGTCTCGGGGAAGACGACTTGGCTGTGTGGAAGCAGGAATTCCGACTGGCGCTTTGCCGGCGTATATCGGACGATCTGCTGCCCGCAAAACCCATCCGGGGTATTTACGCACCGGGCGATCCGCTACGAATGATAGTGGTGGATAAGGAGCCGGGGGGCGCCGACGATTCCCACAACGTCGCGGTCAACGTGGCGGACTCGCCCCTGATTGGGATTGTCGAACGCAGCGCCGAGTTTCAGCCCGATGCCTTCTTGCAAATGGTGCGGTGCATGATGGAAGACCCCGACCGGATCGTGGCCGTTTGTGGCACAGCGCCGGCGCCGCATGGCGACAATCTGGCCGGGCGATTCGGAGCCTTGGAGTCATTCCGCCAGTGGCTGGGACGTTGCGGCTCGCTGGCGGAGCGAAATATGCTCGTAGCTGTTCCCGGTTGCGCCCTGCTGGTGCGTCGCGACGTGTTAATCACAGCGGGTGGCTTCCGTGGCGGAAACCTGGACATGGTCCTGCGTCTGCACAATGCCGCGAAAGCTGGCGGCAAACCGTATCGCATCGCGCTCGCTCCCGAGACGGTCAGCTATGCCCGCCCGCCGGCGACGGTTTCCGACCTTCGGGCCGCAGCCTTGGCGGACCAGCGCGAAATCGCCGGAGCGCTGCGCCTGCAGAAGTTTCGAACGCCGGGCTTGCCGTCGCTCTTCACCATCCGCTTGCTCCGTCCGCTGATGGAAACGGCTGCGTACCTGCTGGTTGCCGTCGGCCTGGCGGCCCGTTGGATCCAGGTGGACATGGCGATACTGGTGGTGCTGGCGACCGTTGGGATGGGAATTCTGCTATCGATGGCGGCAGTGGTGTTTCGCGAACGGGCGCGTCTGGAAGGCGCCGAACCCCGGCGGATCTACCAGCTATTCTTCGCGGCGTTTCCGGAAAATTTGGGCTACCGGCAATGGCGGAATCTCTGGCTTATCGCGGGACTCAAAAAACCAAGCCGCCGATCCGAGGCGGCCGCTTCGTAGCGGCTGTCGCCTCTTGTGAAACCAATCTCTAGACGGATGCAGTTCGGCTTAGTTGCCATGGGGTATGCGGCTGTCTTAGTGTTTGCTGCGGCCGCACTCTTTCTGCGTCACCTGGTGGCACTCCAGGACCCCGTGGCCGCGTCCGGCGGTATGGCTGCTGCTGGCGACACAATCCTCCATCTCTTCATCGGCTGTCTATAGGGCCTGTATACGGCATATTCGCGATTTTTGTTCGGTCTCAGCCTGAGTGCGCCAGTTTGTATGGGTGTGGTCTTATTCGGTGAGAATTATGTGGCGCAGAGCTTAAGCTGGCTCTGTTTTTACAGAATCTTGGAGTCGCCGATTGTTCTCGTGGCAATGGGTATCAGCCGCTTCTCGGCCCGATTTGATCGAGCAAAGAGGTTAGGCTCGTATGCGCTCCTTGTCGAAGGGCTGACCCTCGCTCTTCCTGTTGCCGTTTTCACTGTTGCGATTTTCATCCATAAGTGAGGCTCAACAGACCGGGCCGAGCTGCAGGGCTGGCTACTTTTTGTTGCTCGGAGTAGAAAGACCTCCCTTTTGGTCACGGCTCGGTAACGCGCTTACAATGCGCGCTTCAATGATGCCGGTTCGTTTTGACCGGCCGATCACATCGTTTCTGAGCCGCGACCAAAGGGAGCGGTTGTCGTACGGGCCAATTCATCCTCACCTCCTGAGGACCAGCCCAAGATCAAGTGCGTGACCGTGCCCTGGTCGTCCTTGCGGAATTTGACAGTTCCAAATGACGAGGAAAATTCCGTCTGGGATATAGGCGTGAGTTTGGCCCCGGAGAGTATTAAGTGGCCGCCGCTCAGGCTCACTTCAAAGATCGAGGGCTCGCTCGGGGGCATTTTCAATTCGTAGGAACCCGTGTATTGTGCCAGGATCTCCGCCGCCACTGCAATGCCGATCTTGCTTTCATCGGAAGCGACCCTGCCTACCAGGTGTTGTCCGTCTTTCTCGTTGTCGCAGACGTCCTCGATTAGTTCCGTGTCCGGAAGCAAATGGAAATGAAGCATAACCGACCAAGGTTCTGTGTACGCCTTGGGGTCTTCAATCCTGACCTCTACGTCCAGGTGCCCGAAGTCGCGGCGATGGAAGCGCTCGATGGTGTGGTTAGTGCTGAACTGGCAGGCGGATTTGAAGAAGTAGGTCTAGCTCGGCTCAGCGAAGAATCAACTCTTCGCCCACGGCCTTGGCCCAGATCGCCTTTCCTAAGTAAGTTGCGAATACTTTGGCCGTCACTTCGACATCCTGGAAGTGTCCCGTGCCGAAGTGGCTCGTGTCGCGGCCATCGGCTCGTAATCAACTCCTGTATTACGGCGCATCCGACAACTACTTCGCAAATTCAGGGTTCGCAGCAGAGTCGGGCGATCCACCAAGAAAAAGAAAGTTTCGCGGGCTCACCCGGCGTGATCCTCTGGGATTTCACTTGCCTTTCAGTCCGTCGCGCCAGTTGATTACTTCGAGTTCGCCCCGGACTGCGTCCTCGACGCGGACCACGGGGTGCACTTGGAATACAAATGCAGGGAGCATCGAGCAAAACTTGAAATCGTTAGTGGGTCGTCGCAGTCCACCAACATATGCCCACCCCACTCGCCCACACGAATTACGAAAAACTCGATCTTGAAATTAGCTGGCGCCTTCCACTGGCCAAACACCTCGAGGATTCGCTTCTGCGCATTCTCATACTCGATAGGCGAACCTTGCGGGTACTTCATATATTCCCCTTTCTATTTTCAAATGTTCGGACCGATCACAACCGCTTATCTCCTCGTTCTTCGGCTTCGTGTTGGGCGCCGATAGAGAGCGGCATGTGGCGGACTCAATGTAGCTTAGCTGATGAAGAAGCGCCCCAGTCCTGAATCACGGCGTATCCTTCGACTATTTTTTCTTCTGGGCAGCGCTGCCGCTACTTCCGGCGCACGCCGGTTACTTCTCCCTCGGCCGTCTTGATGCGGAACTCGCTCACGCCCTTTTGCCCGTCGCGGATGAATTCGTAGATCGTGCCAGTGAGCGAGAACGCAGTCTCCGACAGCGCATCCAGTTTTTGTTTGCCTTGGTCGGCGTAGTTCAGGAACAAACCGTTTTCCTCAGCGAATATCTCCACAACAGAGGTTTTGCCGTCGTCCTCTGTGACAACGTAAGAACCGGCGTAGGCTTTCAGCATTTCCGCCGGAACCTTTACGTCAATGGCTTCGGCACTTGCCGACAGGTGCGCGCGATCTTTTTCGTTTTCGCCGCAGAAATATTCGATCATCTCGGTGTCGGTAATCAACTCCATGTGAATGGGCACGCTAACCGGCTTGGTGAACACCATGGGATCGTCGAAGGTGACCTGAAGCTCGATGTGGCCAAAGTCGGTGCGCCGGTAGCGCTCGGTGACCCGCAGGCTTTCGGTGTGGGGATAGCCGGTGCCGTCCAGCCAGGTCTTGTCGTTATATCCGTTGCTTTCCACGACCAGCGTATCGCCCTCCCAGCGGCCCACCGAGTACCCCATCCAGGTTGGGTTGGGATCCTTCTCCAGTTGCCGCCCATCCATGAAGATCTCGCGATGAGTGAGATCGTCATTCAAAATCGCGAGGATGCCCGGTGTCTGAATGATTCTGGACTGACGATACGGCGTAATGGTGTATTTGGGGCCGTAAGGAAGGCACCGCGAATCCATGCTGTCCTTACTGAAACCCTTCTTCCGCTGCTGAAAAAGAGCCTCCGCCCAAGGCTGCACCACGCCGGGTGGCTGATCGGCAGCGATGTTATTGTCGTACTTGTCGGACGCCTTGCCCCACAGTCCCGAAAAATCGGGCTTGCCGCCGGTGGTTCGCGGCGCCGGCGCCTTGAGGTCTGGTTTACCGTCGCTAGTGCGCGGAATACCCGGAGTTGGCAGGTGTAGCCACTGCGCGGCAAGCGGCATCGCCAGCGCGAAAACTGCAAAACGAATCATCGGTACGTTCCTCCGGACGGTCTCATATTCGTGATCCAGTCAGTGTAGCCGAACTACCGAGCCGTGACCAAAGGGAGCGGTCAGTCCATCATTGAGATCCAAGTCCCAGTGACGGCGTATCCGTCACCTACTTTTGCAAACTTTTGGGGCGATTGACCTTACTTGCCTGCGGGCACGCGCCGCCGCACTTAAGCCCGCGGACGCGAAGGCGCTCGTCAAGTTGATGCAAAGCGCGACCGGTGAGAAGCCGAAACTGTGGGGGCCATCGATAATCGGCTTCGGTACCCACCACTACACTTATGACAGCGGGCGCGAGGCGCCATGCCGCCGAGCGTTCTATCGGCGCGTGGCCACGACGTCGAGATACTCGCTTTCCCCTAGCGCTGTGCCGTTCGATGAGCAGTTGTGCTCCCGCATTAACTCCGTCATCTCGTTCGTGAGTGCCTCTTGCGCTTCGGATGGCGAGTGCCGGTACGCCTGAATGGCCGGGCCGAAATACGTCCGCATGAACTCGACCCAATGAGAGGGAGACGGCGACCGAAACCGGACCACCTCGCGCTTAATCCGAATGTCCTTGACATACGGCCCGAGCCGCTTTTTCAGCACGGCTTCGTCGCCCCAGGAAACCGGCAGGTCCACTTGGGTCCCCGGAGGGGAATAGCGCGCAAGAATGTGAAACAGTTTACCTAGCATGCCGTCGGGAGTCCAGTTCGCCATCGCGATCTTCCCGTCTGATCGGCAGACCCGCGCCATCTCCGCCGCCGTTTTCTCGGGATCGGGCGCGAAGATCGCGCCGAAGGTGCTCATCACCACATCGAAAGAACCGTCCCTGAAGGTAAGCGCCGTCGCGTCGCCGTCTTGAAAGTCGATGTGCAAACCCTCCGCCGCAGCCCTGAGCCTGGCGCGTTCCAGCAGCGCAGGCGTGATATCTACGCCGGTCACGGTTGCTCGTCGCCGTGCCGCCGCCAGTGCCGTGTTGCCCGACGCCGTCCCGACATCCAGTACACGGTCGCCCGCCATAACCGGTACGGATTCGCATAGTAGCTCGCCCACGATGGAAAGCTCGGCTCCCATCTTGGGAAAGTCCCCATCCGTCCAGGTTTTCTGTTGCAGTTGGGTAAGTTGTTCGTGTTTCATAGAACTCATTGGATCGTCCTCATTTAATCACCTCCGAGTAATAGTTCGTTCGCCTGGATCCGGCGACGGCCGAGACCGGCACCTTCAAGCCTTTTGTGTCAAAACCTTAGCTTCCAGTTCGCGCAGGTCCCGGCCTCTCGTTTCATGACCAAAGGCCGTAATGAGCAGCAACGACGCGACTGTCGGGATAGCGATTGCTCCTGCCGCCAATCCAAAGGCTGGCAGTAAAGCCAATGCGGCCAGTCCTTGCGCCAGAACTCCACCGATTTTGCTGCACCCCGCCACCCATCCGGTCGCGCGGCCTCTCTGTCTAACTGGAAAACTTTCTGCTGCGTAGGGCATTAGAATCGAAATCACCGCGCTGGTGCCGACAATCAAGAGGGAGACGGAAACCAGCGGATTTGAAACGAAGGGCCACGCGCTGTTGTTCCGAAGAAGAGTCGCAAGCAGCCCCAGGACCGTAATGCCGATGGCCAGCATGAGAACCTTCTTTGTGCTCCAAAGACTATACAAGTACGTCGCCACGGCAACCGTGGGGACCGCAATCAACGCCGACCGTGCGATGAGAGCACTCGTGAGGCCAACGCTGCGGCCCTCGGCGATTAGGCTAGCCGGCAGCCACAGCAGCACTCCGAAATTCACGAAGCCCCAGGCCAGCGCCGCAACCGTGAGCGCGACACTCAAGCCGATGCGGGGGCCAAACTTGACCCGCGAAATGGTTTGTCGGTCGGCTGGATTGCCTTTTGACGCCTTCCAGCGTGCTACCGCCGCGCCCTGATCCGCATGAATCACGGTGCCGTAACGGGAGAGCATCTGGCGTGCCTCCTCCACGCGCCCTGTTTCGAGCAGAAAGCGAGCGGATTCAGGAAGTAGTGGACTGAGAGCAATGAGAACGAGCCCGCTGGGAAAACCGATCAGCCACATGATCCTCCACCCGAAAAATGGCTGTAACAGTGCCGATAGTGAGCTGGTGGCGAAGTACCCGCCGATCGTGCCAATGCCGCCAATGAGAACCAAGCACCAGCCCCGGTGTTTGGTTGGCACGATTTCGGCAAGCAGTGCATTGGCGACAGGCAACATGCCGCCTGCGGCAAGCCCCATCATAAAGCACATGAAGACATTCCAGGAAAAGGACGGCATGGCTCCGCAGATCGAGGTGCCCACGAACATGACTGCGGCAAGTAGAATCGAGGCGCGCCGGCCGTAAAGATCAGCTAGTGCGCCCCATAAGAATGATCCGACAGTCGTACCGATAAGCGCACAGACCGGCAACACCGCTATGGCCGCGGACCCAAGGCCGTACTCGGTGCGCATGCCCGGAATCACGAAACCGAGGGTAGCCGCTTTCATGACGTCGATGACCAGCGCGATTGCGAGCAGAGCGATCTGTATCCAATGAGCTTTGGTGAGCGGCGAATCCTCCGGTGGGGTGATCGATCCATAGCTAAAGGGTTGAGGCTGATGACGGGGCAGCAGACCGTAGGCTGTAGCGGCGACGCCCAGAATGATCAACCCCATGCCCACAAGCATGCCCGTGTCCATCGGCATATCGACTAGCCGAAAGCCCATTTTCCGCGCCATCCAGAACATAGGCAGGTGCAGGGCGACGCCCATCGCTACCATGGCCGAGCCAGACCAGAATGCGAGCATGCGGTGCCACCCGGCAAACAGAGACGTCTTTTGGTTCATTCCTTGCATCCGCTTCTTACCTACATACTTTCGCTGCGGGACCGCGCGAAGTTACGGACGCCACGCAAGAAAATGTGTTCTACGCCTCAACCGACCCAAGGTTGCGCCATGATTGAGAGGGCAGCGTAACTAAAATCGCCACACGTTCGAACTAAATGGGTGAGATACCGACAGACGACCGCGAGCTGAGGAACCTAATGACGCAATACCAGGGTGCCGATCCATCGGCTCTCGACGAGTTGGTCCGGCGCATTTCGCCGCCGCTTCTCCGCTACTTCGGTGCCTCTCGGGTTGTTTGGAACGACGCCGAGGATCTGCTGCAAGACTGCTGGATCAGGATTCACCGCTCTCGCCACACCTATCGCTCTTCCGAGCCCGTTATGCCGTGGATCTATGCAATCGCGCGGCACACCCGCCTCGACGCATACCGCAAGCGGCGGCGGCTGGAATCCCGAGAGGTGCTGGTGGCAAAGCTTCCGGAACCCCATCAAACCGTTCCCCAGTCGGCAGCCGAGCCAGCTGCTCTTGAGCATCTGATCGCCAGTCTCCCGGAATCGCAGCGCGAGGTGATCGTGATGTTGAAGGTGGCGGGGATGAGCCTGGAAGAAGTGGCAAAGGCGACATCGTCCACGGTCGGAGCAGTGAAGCAGAAGGCACACCGCGCGTACGCGACACTTCGGCGGGCTTTGGGAAAGGATAAGGAAAATGCAAGCTAGTCCGCGGGACGCCGAGCTCGAACGTCAGTTGGAAACGTGGGGAGCCTCACAGTCTGACCGAGAGCTTTCCCCGGAGATCCGAAGGAAGGTCCAGGGAATACTGACGTCATCGCTTACTCCGGTCAAACCTCTTCCATCTCAGCGTACGCTGTTTTTCGAATTTCTCGCTGTCTTCACTGCCTGCGCGGCCGGACTGATCGCGATCGTGGACAAAACCGGCTTTCATCTTATGACGACGGCACAATTGGCCTCGATGGCGGCGATCCTCGCGGGCGGAGGAATTCTCTTCTCGCTGATAATCGCTTGGCAAATGGTTCCGGGTAGCAGGCGACGCTTCCCGCTTTCGCCTGCGCTGGCACTATCCGGTTTCGGAGTGTTCGGCGGAATCATGCTGCTCTTTCCGTGGCGGACATCCGGCGCTTTTGTTCCTGAGGGCTGGCCGTGCGCGGCTATGGAGCTCATGATCGCCGTCCCCGCAGCCGTCGTCTTTTGGCTGTTGGCGCGGCGAGGAGCACTCTTCGCATCTGCGGGACTCGGGGCGGCCTTGACAGGATCGGCCGCATTCCTGGCATTAGCGCCTCTTCAAACGCAGTGCATGTTCCAACAGGCGCCGCATCTGCTGGTCTGGCATGCAGGAACGGCCGTAATCCTGATCGGCGTAGGCGCGCTGGCCGGCGATTGTTCACGTCGCTTCGGGCGACCCTTCCGTTAGACCGCCCGCTTTTGTAACGTCGGGGGGATGGGATTGACAATATGGAAATCAAAAATCAGACGGAGCTTTTAGCCCAGGAGCTGCGAGCACGACACCCGGCAGAACCATTGACCGCTTGGCAACGGTGGCTGCACCACCCCGAGCAGGTTCGGCTGCGGAAAGCTTTGTTCCAGATTCATTTGTGGTTGGGAGCAGTAGTCGGTTTATATGTTGTGCTAATGAGCGTGACCGGCAGCGTAATCATTTTTCGCAACGAGCTGTCGAAGTGGTTCTCAGTTGAGTGGCTCGTGAAGCTTCATGAAAACCTGTTACTTGGAGAGAACGGCCGTCTCGTGAATGGCATCGGCGCAATTTGCGTAACGACGGTCTGTTTGACGGGAGCCACCATCTGGTGGCCGGGACTGAAGAACTGGCGTCGAAGCTTGAAAGTGACCTGGCGATCGCGTCTGCCGCGGTTCACCTGGGATACGCACAGCGCGCTTGGGTTCTGGTGCTTCGTCTTCATCCTGATGTGGGGAATCTCAGGCATCTATTTTTCTTTTCCTCAAGCATTCAATGTTCCTGGCTCATGGGTTGATCCCAGCGATCGATTTGCCGACCGGATTCTATTCGGGTTCTCCCTGCTCCATTTCGGCAGATTCGGCTGGTATACCGAGGCGTTGTGGGCCGTCTTAGGACTTGTGCCTGCCGTCCTGGCATTGACCGGCGTGTTCGTGTGCTGCCACCGGATGATCTATAACCGGAGTTCCAACCCGAATATCCGGTAAGAGACTCACAAACTGGCTTCGTGCAACGGACCACGTTGCGCCTTTTCTGGCTCTGGGTTAGCCTTCGAAAGAAACGGAAAGGCAGCAATGGCGGACAACAAAACGAAGCCCACCAAATTAAGTGTCACGGCTTTTATCGACGCGCTCCCGGACCAGACTAAGCGCGCGGAGGCGAAGGCGCTCGTCAAGTTGATGCAAAGCGCGACTGGGGAGAAGCCGAAACTGTGGGGGCCGTCGATAATCGGCTTCGGCACCTACCACTACACTTTTGACGGGGCTTCATTGTAATTTTCGAGGGCTGCTGGTGTTGGGGGATCACTACCCGCGAGCGCTAATCTTCAAAGCGACATCGCGCTTGAGTTTGGTGTCGCGAGCGCGGTACACCTCGCCCATGCCGCCTTTGGCGATCAGACCGGTGATCTCGTAGCGACCAAGTTTGTCGCCGGAGGAACGTCTCATGTTCTCCGTTTACTTCTTCAAGTCCGCTTGCCAGTTGAGGACGACGGTAATCGGCGTAGGGGCTATTTGCATGCCTTGGTTCGGCGGAACGATCATCATGAAGCGCTTGCCGTCACCGGTTACATCCCATCCATTGTTGGCTGGAGCCGTGAACAACTGCTTGGGGGTCCCCATCTGAAACCCGGCGCCGCTGCCGTTCACATCCACCGACATGATCGCGCTGCGGAAGTTGAAGATGATTTCCTTACCGTCGGCTCGCCACGTCGGGTTCGTTCCGCCATCCTTAGACAACTGCCATTTGCCTTCGCCGAGCGACGGACCCGAGGGCCCGGATGCTACAAAAGGCCGCACATAGATTTCATTCCGGCCGGACTCGTTGGACACATATGCCACCCAGCGCCCGTCCGGCGAAAAGGCTCCCAGTTCCTCGTTAAAATCCGTTCTCAGCAGGGGCACCGCTTTGCGATCGCCTTCCATAGGCAGCACCCACAGGTCGGATCCGGTTTTTGGCACGTTTTCCGTTGTGTACAGCAACAAGCGCCCGTCGTGGGACCAACTGGTTGGTTCCTTGATCTCGCCCGGTTTCTTCAGTAGTTCCTTTTCTTCGCCGGCTCCGCTTGCGGATTTCTCGTAAATCGCGTCCACAGAGTCACCAGCCGAAAACGCAATACGGCTGCCATCCGGAGACCATACCGGGTACGAACCTAAATTTTGGCGGAAGGTAAGGCGAGTGCGGACACCTCGCGCAAAATCCAGCAGCCAAACGTCGCCTCGCGTCCGCTGGCCAGCGTCTCGTTCTGCAGCACGCGTTCCATCCGGCGACAACCTTACACCGCTGTCGCCGTTAGGCTCCCCGAACGTGCCAGTTGCCTTCCCCTGGCGGTCAAACCAGGTGTGCTGGAGGCCGGCGGTCACGCTTGCCCCCGTACGGTACGCCAAGACGCCGGTTGGGGACACGGCAAAGTACCCAGCCGACAACTGCGCTCCGACGTGTTCCGCAATCGGAACCGGCTCGCCCCGCAGCCGCAGCTTGCCGGCATCGAACGGCTGCGCCATCAACGTGCCCTCGCGAAGGAAGAATATGTTCCCGCCCACATAGGGAGCACCCAGTGTCGTGGTTAGAATGCGTTCCCTGGATTGTTCGGCTGGCTTGGCGTCCAATGAGCCGACGTAGACTCCGGACACCTCGGGCGAGCCCGAAATCGTGTACACGAAATGCTTCCCGTCCGGCAAAAAGGTGGGGATCAGGTGGTAGCTTTCGCCTCGCTTCGCGTCAATCACCGTAACGTCCGTAGGTATCCCGCCCGCGGCCGAAACGCGCTGCAGCGGCCCGTTGGGTTTGCCCCCGAATAAGATCACGTTGTCCTTGCTCCAGGCGCCCGTACCCACCGTGGTTGGCGACGTACACAAGGTTTGCGGGGGCCCGCCTGCAACCTCGATTTTCTTGAGTTCATTGCCAACCGAAAACCCAAGAAACCGGCTGTCCGGGGACCAGAAGGGCGACGACGAACCTTCCGTGCCGGGCAGTTGCCGCCACTGGAGCGTATCCAGGTCGCGAATCCATAGGCCGCTCTTCTCACCCGTGGCGTTAAAAACCAGCTTGTGGCCGTCCGGAGAAACCGAGACGTACTGGCTGAACTCGACCCCCTCCGGCAGGGTGACTTCGAACCGCGTCGCGCGAGCCGGTGCCGACGGCTTCAACCATAGCGCCCCGGCGCCGGCAGCAAGGATCACCAGTGACGCCCCTGCGAGTGCGGGCCAGAGCCACTTTCTTTGCGAAGGAGTTTGCACCGGCATCGGTACCGGTATCGGAACGCTGGTGCTGGCGGAACTAGGCGGGGGTGCGTCCAAGTCGATCAGTTCCAGGGCCGGCTTCAGGTCGCGGGCGGAGTGCCACCGGTCTTCGGGTTTCTTCTCCAGGCATTTCCTGACCAGGCGTTCCAGCGCTCGCGGTGTCGCCGGCTGGCGCTGGCTCATCGGAGGGGGCTGATCTTTGAGCACCGTGGCCAGAACGGCAGCTTGGGTGTCGCCGGAGAAAGGGCGTTGGCCGGTGACCATTTCGTACAACACAACACCAAACGAGAAGATGTCCGAACGCTCGTCGGCTTCCTTGCCCTCCACTTGCTCAGGCGCCATATAGTACAGCGTTCCGAGAATCGCGCCCGCGCGGGTGATGGGCTCCGTAACGGTTTGGATATTGGCAGCGGATTCGCTGGGCAGCCGCTCTGAGCTGAGCTTGGCGAGACCGAAGTCGAGGACCTTCGCTCCGTTCTTGGTGATGATGATGTTGCCGGGCTTCAGATCGCGGTGGACGACGCCTTTGGCATGCGCGGCCGCGAGCGCGTCCACGATTTGCACGGCATAGCTCAAGGCCTTGTCGAGCGGCAGCGGACCTCGCTCGATGATTTTCGAGAGCAGCTCGCCCTCCACGAACTCCATGACCAGGTAGTTCGGCCCAATGTCGTACAGCGTGCAGATATTGGGATGATTCAGTGCGGAGATCGCCCGTGCCTCGCGTTCAAAGCGATCGTTGAACTCACGTGAGGAAACTTTGACCGCGACGGACCGGCCGAGGCGTGTGTCGGTGCCGAGGTACACCTCGCCCATGCCGCCCTTACCGATCATTGACAAAATCTTGTAGTTACCAAGTTGTTCGCCGGAGGACAATGGCATAAGGATTGAATGATTCTATCCCAATCAACTTTGCTGTGGAACGGATAACTCCTGAATCACGGCGTACTCGGAAGTTGATCCGCCTCAAGATCCCACGCCGGCGCCCCCTGTTTTCACAAACTGCCTTGTGCAACGGACCGCAATGGCGGACAACAAAACGAAGCCCACCAAATTAAGTGTCACGGCGTTTATCGACGCGCTCCCGGACCAGACTAAGCGCGCGGACGCCAAGGCGCTCGTCAAGTTGATGCAAAGCGCGACCGGTGAGAAGCCGAAACTGTGGGGGCCATCGATAATCGGCTTCGGCACTTACCATTACACTTATGACGGCGGGCGCGAGGGCGACATACCGCTTGCCGCTTTTTCGCCGTGCAGAGCCGCCCGTACTCTATAACATGATGGGGTCTAGCGACTCTGAAGCCTTGCTCGCCAGGCTCGGCAAGCACACCACCGGCAAAGGCTGTCTCTACATCAAGAAGCTCGCCGACGTGGACCAAAAGGTTTTGCAGGAGCTGGCCGTCAAGTCCGTTGCCGCCATCCGGGCGCGGTACCCGAGCTAAGGGGAAAGCGCTTTCTGACGGGCCGTTTTGCAGCCTTTCGGCCGGCATGCTGAACCTCAGGTTCGCGGCGACGTTAAATCACGATTGATAGCAAATGGGTTAGTGGCCGTTTCGCGAACCTGAGGTTCAGGAATGAGGGTGGTCAAGGTTCAGGGCCGCTCTCCCACGGCCACCACGCGTGACTCCGCCTGGAATTTCTTATAGTCGCTGAACGTGACATCCACCTCCCGGTTCAGGCCTTTGACCAGCAGAATCCGGGCCGTGGCGTGCAACGAAACCTTTTTCGGCAACCACACCTCATCGTTGATCCGGGTTTGTTCGATCAGCAGCCGGCTGCCTTTGGAAACGCGCAGCAGGAATCCGCCCAGTGAAATGGTGTCCAGCACCTCCATCTCGATTCGGGCGCCTTGGTAGTCGCTCCGGTCGATCCACAGCCGCAGCTTCACTTTAGGAAAAAACGCGGCCCACGCGGATTTGGCCCTGTAGCCGGGCTTGGGCGTTGCCACGATCGCGTAGACCGGCCGGCCTTCCAACACTTCTTCTCCGGTGAGCGTGAAATCGAATGCATCTGGCAGTTCCTTTACCGGATCCCGCTGCCTCGCCTGCCTCTTGTTCCATTCGTCGAGGCGGCGCTCCCGGTCGGTGATGGTCTCCTGATGCCGGTCTTCCATACTGCGGCGCAGCTTCTCTTCTTCGAGGCGTTGCTCGTCGGCTGGGATGGGGTGGTCGTTGCGCGCCACCAGCCGCCGGTACGGAGATCCTTCGAGCAGGGTGATATCCCAGGTTTCGAGTTTTTCGCTCTTTACTTTGCCGGCGCTGTCCAACTCGCGCACATCCTGTCGTTGCAGGAAAGTATAGTTCCGCGCCAGTTTCGAGTTGGCGCTGTCCAACTCTACCGCCCGCCGCACGATTTCGCGGGCATCTTCGGCGAAAAGCAGGGGTCCCAGCAAGCCCAGCAACAGAGCAGACTTCACTCTTTGAGCTTACCGTGGGACGGCACTCTATAAACGTTTTACAAGATGGGCCGTTTGGCCGATACGTGTTGTTGGAACCGTATGTCTGAGGAACTGGACCTTAACAGCTACCGGGCCATCTTGGAAAGTCTGCCGGTTGGTGTGTATGTGGTAGACCGTAAACGCAAAATCCTGCTCTGGAACGACGGTGCGGAACGGATTACGGGCTACCTGCGACAGGAAGTGACCGGACGCTACTGTCCGGACAACCTGCTCATGCACTGCGACCTGACATACCACTGCCTTTGCGGCTCCGAGTGCCCGCTTCTGGGCACGATTCACGACGGCCGGCCAAGGGACGCTCAATTGTTCTTGCGCCACAAGGATGGGCAACGCGTGCCGGTCCGCGTCCGCTCCGTGCCGCTCCGCGATGCCACGGGGTCGATCATCGGAGCCGTGGAAACCTTCGACGAGCAGCATCCGGCGGATCAGCGGATCCATCCGAATGCCCAAGCCGTCGAGAACCACATCGAGCAGCTCACCGGAATCTCCGACCATGAATCGACGCTGCTGTATCTGCAGGCTTGCGTGCGCGACTTTGCCGACGACCGGATACCGTTCAGCATCCTGCGGATCGCGGTGGACGATCTGAACGGTTTTCGCAAGACCCATGGAGCCGTGGCTGCGGAGCGCATCGTACAAATGGTGGCCGCCAGCCTTTCCAGGAACCTGCGGGAAGGCGACATTTCCGGCCATTGGGCGGAGGACCGGTTCATTGCGATTCTGCTGGATTGCCCGCCGGCATCGCTGGCGCAGATCGCCGCGAAACTCAAACTCATCATCGACACCGCGGCCATTCCGTGGTGGGGAGACCGGCTTTGCGTCACGATCTCCGCCGGCGGGGCCACCGTGCGTCCGAAAGATACGGCGGATACTTTGTTGGCGCGTTCCAAAGAGGCTCTCGTTGGCTGTCTGGAAGCGGGCGGCAATCGCGTGGAAACGATTTAAGCAAAGACAGGAATTAAGAACAAACTCATATGTTCGCAATCATTGGAATTGTCGTGGTCTTCGGCGCGGTGGTCGCCGGCTACCTGATGGAAAAAGGAAAACTGCTGGTGCTGATGCAACCGGCCGAGCTGATCATTATCCTGGGCGCGGCCATCGGCACGGTGCTGGTGGCCAATCCGCCCCGCATCCTCAGTGCGATTCTGAAGGGGGTCGCCGGCGTGTTCGGCTCGTCCAAGTTTAACCAGCAGTGGTACATCAACTCGCTGAAGCTTTTGTACGACTTCTTCGACCAGGCGCGCCGCGGCGGGCTTGCCACGCTGGAAGCGGAAGTGGAGGACCCATCCAAGAGCAAGACCTTCGCCACCCAGCCGGCCATCCAAAAAGACCATCATGTCTGTGCGTTTATCTGCGATACGTTTCGCGTCATGATGATCGGCGGTATGGACCCGTACGATCTGGATTCGATGCTGGAGTCCGACATCGACACGCATCACCACGAGGCATCAGAGTCGGTGGGTGCGCTGAGCACTATGGCGGATGCGCTTCCGGGCCTGGGCATCGTGGCGGCGGTGTTAGGCGTGGTCATCACGATGGGAGCCTTAGGAGGAAAACCTGAAGAGATAGGCGAAAAAGTGGCCGCCGCGCTAGTCGGAACCTTTTTGGGCATTCTGATGTGTTACGGGCTGGTGGGCCCGCTGGCAGCCAGCATGACGAAAACGGCCGACGCCGAGCATGCCTACTATCACGTGCTGCACGTGACTTTGTCCGCGTTCAACAAAGGCACGCCGCCGCTGTTGGCAGTGGAGATGGGCCGTCGCGCCATCCCCGGCTATGCGCGGCCCAAGTTCGAGGAAATGGAAAAGACCTGCCGGAAGAAGTCCGATGCGGCCCCCGAGGCCCCAGCCAAACCGGTCGCGGCATAAGAGAAAGGGTGATTCGTGTCTGAGCCCGTCCGCCCCATCATCATTAAACGGAAAAAGGGTGGCCATGGCGGCCACCATGGCGGCGCCTGGAAAGTCGCCTATGCCGATTTTGTGACCGCTATGATGTCGCTGTTCATCGTGCTGTGGCTGATGAACACCAGCAAGCCCATCCAGGAGGCAATTGGGGGTTACTTTCGAGACCCCGCGGGGACTGCGAAAAAGGTGGGCACCGCCCAGACTGGCTCCGGTGAAAACTTTACCGTGACTAAGGAAAACATGAGCAAGTTGAAGGAAGAACTGCAAAAAGCCATCCAGCGCACCATCAACTTCGACAAGCTCAAAGACCATATCGACATGACCATAACTCCGGAAGGGCTGCGCATCGAACTGATGGAAAGTGCCGCCGGGACGTTCTTTCAAAGCGGGGTGGCTGGGCCCACCGACAGTGGAAAAGAAATCCTGGTCAAACTCGCGGAGGAACTGGGCAAGCTGCCGAATACTCTCTCCATCGAAGGACATACCGATGCCAAGCCGTATACTTCCACCACCGGCTACAGCAACTGGGAACTTTCCGCGGACCGCGCCAACATGGCCCGGCGGCTGATGCAGCAAAACGGTGTCGGTCCAAAACAGGTCACCCAGGTGCGGGGCTACGCCGATCAACGCCTGCGTAAAGTGGCGGATCCGGAAGATCCTTCCAACCGGCGCATCTCAGTCATTGTCCAGTATCTGGTGAAACCTGACGGCACCGCCGCCGCGCCCGCAGCCCCCACGCAGGTCGGCGCCAAGCCAGCCGCCGCTACGCCCGTCGCCGCCGCGCTCATCCCCGCCAAGCGAGGCACCGCTACGCCCGTTGCCACCAAGCATTAGTCTTCTGGTGCCAAGGTCACTCAACCGCTCCCTATGGTCGCGGCTCGGTATTGTGCGTTTCTGAGCCGTGACCATAGGGAGCGGTTTTCCAGCCGCCCGCTACGCCACGATCCCTTGAAATCGGGATCCCGCACGGATGATGGTCTGGCTCCGCTCCGGGCCGGTGGAAATGCATCCCACCTCCACGCCCGTACGGCTCTCCAGGAAAGCCAGGTAGTCACGCGCATTCTGCGGAAGCTGGTCGTAGGAAGACACACCAAACGTAGATGTTTTCCAGCCGGGCAGACATTCATACACCGGCTCGAGCGTTTCCATCTCGCCCACGGTGGGAGGTATCTCGGTGACTTCCTGCTTGCCGCGGCGGTATGCCACGCAAACCTGCACGTGATCGAACTCGTCCAGCACATCGAGCTTGGTCACCACCAGGCTATCGAGGCCATTGATGGCAGCGCTATAACGCAGCAGCGGAACGTCGAACCATCCGCAGCGGCGAGGGCGGCCCGTGACCGCGCCAAACTCATTGCCGAGCTGCCGTATGCTGTCGCCGGCCCCATCCAGGGCTTCGGTGGGGAAGGGGCCTCCGCCCACGCGCGTGAGATACGCTTTGCACACACCGATCACTGCGTCGATGCGCGTGGGGGCGACTCCCGTGCCGGTGCAGGCGCCGCCGGCACTGGCGTTCGAAGATGTCACAAAGGGATAGGTGCCATGGTCGATGTCCAGCATGGTGCCCTGCGCGCCTTCGAACATCACCGACTTGCCCTCTCGAATGGCGCGATTCAGCAGCAGGGCCGTGTCGCACACCATGGGGCGTATGCGCTCCGCGAAAGCCTCATACGCTTGACGAATCCCGGCTACGTCCAGTTCTTCATAGATTTCCAGCGCCTTGGCGATGGCGATCTTCTCTTCCATGAGCGCGTCGTAGCGGGCGCGGAAGACTTCGCGGTCGAGAAGATCGGCTACGCGGATGCCGCGGCGCGCGGTCTTATCCTCGTAGCAGGGCCCGATGCCGCGCGAGGTTGTGCCGATGGAGACGCGTCCCGGCCTGGCTTCCGAAAGCTTTTCCATCATGCGATGGGCCGGCAGTAACACATGCGCCCGATTGCTGATGAATAGCGACTTGGCGACTTCCACGCCGCCGGCTTCGAGGGCTGCCATCTCGGAGAGAAGTGCAGCCGGGTCGATCACCAAGCCATTGCCGATGACCGCCTGCTTGCCGGGCCGGAGAATTCCACTCGGGATCAGCTTGAGGACGTATTTCCGTTCGCCAATAAAGACGGTATGGCCGGCATTGTGGCCGCCCTGGTAGCGCGCGATGATGTCGAATCGTTCAGAGAAGACATCGACGATCTTTCCCTTACCTTCGTCTCCCCATTGGGAACCGAGAAGAATGACATTTCCCATTTTGCACAAACCCATTCATTCTACCGTAGCCGGGCACACGGCCGCCTTGCATTCGAATGCCGCGGCTGTGTAACCGAACCGCGACCGTCAGGAAGTGGGGGCTGGCTGTTCCTCCTCGACGCCCCTTTGCAATAACCCCCGCTCCCTGACGGTCGCGGTTCGGTTACACATTTGTCGCAGACTCGAATTCCGCGCCTGTGGCTGCCCGTGTTACGCTGGCCTTCATGCGGCTTTCGGAAGTCTATCTGGATCTCGGAGTGGATTCTTTCGGCCAACTGATACGCGGCATATCCATCGGGAAGTTGAAGACCTACCAGATCTACGAAGGGTTCAAAGTGCGAGCCCATCTCCACAAAGTCAACACCGAGATTTTGCGGAAAGCCGTGCCGCGGTTCTGGACGCGTCTGGGAGAAGGGGACGAGGATTTTGCGAAGGATCTGGCCCAAGCGGTGCTGGTATCGCATCTCGACATGATCACGGCCGTCCTCGATCTGGTGGGAGTGCCCCACGAAAATGGCTTTTTTGGCAAGGACGTCGATGCCAAGCCATATTTCACCGAGGGCTGGGAAAATCGCGTCCTGGAAAAATTCCGAGGGACGTATCCGGAACCGCTGTTGATCTTTTATATTAATCACTTACGCTGGGAATTGTTGGGCGCGGACCAACCGTATCGTCCCGCCTCCCCTAATGCTGCCTGAAACTTCGGCGGACGGCGTGCACATAAAAACTTAAGAAGATGACATTGGTCGCCACACCCAGTGATGTAAGTCCCTATTTCCAAAGTACATGTGCGTTGCGGCTAAGGAGAACGATTTTGAGTTCCAGTTGTAGGAAAACTAAGCACTTCCGATCCGGTGCGTGCGTCTTTACACCCAATTCGGGGCTTTTCCTCTGGAATGGCCAGAGTATTTCGAGATCACGAGGCTTCTGACATGACTAATTGCGATTTTCATTATTCCCATTTGCTTCCTAAAAAGCCGGGCATCCTGCCGTTAGAAGAGACGATGACGAAACAGTGCCGCCGCTGCGGCGCGGCGTTTGTCACGCGCTCCCGCATCCGCAAGCGTTGCGATGTCTGTCAGACCGTCGTATCCGCCGAGAAACAGAAGAAGGCCAATGAACGGCTGAAGGCCCGTCGCGCGGCGCGGCGAATGTGTCAGCTGCGGGCCAGCTAGGCGGACGCCAGCGCCGCTAGCGTTACCCTGCTAAAGTAACCAGGGCTTGCGATTCGGCCGAGCGTAATTCGCCCACGGGTCCAACCTGTTCCGCCGTTTTGAACTTCACCGAAACACGGTCTGGATCGAGATCGAGCGTGGCGGCAATCCGTTCGCGAATCGCCTGCCGATAATCTTTCAATTTGGGCCGCTCCAGGATGATGGTGGCATCCACGTTTACGATGCGATACCCCTTTTGAGTGGCCAGTTCTTTCGCGTGCCGCAGGAACACCAGGCTGTCCGCGCCTTTCCAGCGCGGATCGGAATCGGGGAAATGCATGCCGATATCACCCAGCGCGGCCGCCCCCAGGATGGCGTCGGTAATGGCATGCGACAACACATCGGCGTCGGAGTGACCTTCCAACCCCAGCTCGGAGGGCACGGTGACGCCTCCCAAAATCAGCGGCCTGCCCGGCGCCAGACGGTGAACGTCCCAGCCCAGGCCGGTGCGGATCTCGCTCAAGAGCGAACTTCCCCGACGCCTTGTTCCTGGAAAAAGAGGCGGGCCAGGTCCATGTCGCCGGGCTTGGTGATCTTGATGTTGCGGTCGGTACCCAGAACCACATTGACCTCCACATCCAGGCGCTCCACCAGGCTGGCCTCATCGGTTCCCACGAAACCATCGTCGCGCGCCGATTGAAACGCCCGCATCAGCAACTCGTAGCGAAAGACCTGCGGGGTTTGCGCCAGCACCAGCCGGTCGCGGGGAAGCGTGCTGCGTATACGCGCCCGACCGGTGGAGCGGCTCACTTGTTTGACCGTGTCCACGGGCACTACGCCCACAATCGCGGCGCCGGTTTCCGCGGCTTCATCGAGGACCTTGTGAATGGTTTCCAGATCGATAAACGGCCGCACCGCGTCATGCACCGCCACCAGATCGGTATCCGGCCGCAGGGCGAACAGCGCATTCTCGACCGATTGTTGCCGGCTATTGCCGCCTTCGACTACCCGAACGCGCCCCTCCGGAATCTCGCGGGCAAGCATCCCGCCGACCCACTCCAAATCCTCGGCGCGCACCGCTACCACGATTTCGTGCACCCGATCGGACGCGGCGAACTTACGCACCGTGTGCACCAGGATGGGCGACCCTTCCAGCAGCATGAACTGCTTGCGGCTGGTCCCCGTCTTCTCAGCGGAATTCCGGCCCATGCGGGTGCCCAGGCCCGCGGCGGGCACAATGACGGCGACTTTCATGCGCTCTACGATTCTATCGTGGTTTTCTCGGAACCGAGATTGCCCACCGGCTGCGTGTCGACTTTACGGGCGCTCCGCTCGCCCGCCGCGGCCACGGCGTGCATCCGATCGTCGAACTTTCCGAAAATCATTTTCCCGGCCGTGGTCTGCAAGACGCTGGTGACCGCGATATCGACGGTCTTGGAGATCAATTTCTTGGCGTTGTCCACCACCACCATGGTCCCATCATCCAGATAAGCGACACCCTGGTTGTATTCCTTGCCTTCCTTGAGGATGAAGACGCGCATGGTCTCGCCGGGCAGAACGATCGGCTTGAGTGAGTTGGCCAGTTCGTTGATGTTCAGCACCTCGACGCCGTGGAGCTGAGCGACTTTGTTGAGGTTGAAGTCGTTGGTGACGACCTTGCAATCATAGACCTTGGCCAGCTCGATCAGCTTCATATCCACTTCGCGGACTTGCGGGAAATCCTGCTCCACAATTTGCACGTTGAGATGGGCCATCTTCTGGATGCGCTGCAGGATGTCCAGCCCGCGCCGGCCGCGATTGCGCTTCATGGAATCGGCGGAATCGGCCACCAGTTGCAGCTCGCGCAAGACAAATTGGGGGATCACCAGTACGCCATCCAGAAACCCGGTCGCCGCGATGTCGGCGATGCGGCCGTCGATGATGACGCTGGTGTCTAGAATCTTGAAAGACTTCTTCGAAGAGTTTTCGCCGCCGAAGACGCCGCCCAGGGCCGCCAGGTTGAGCATGTCGCCCTTCCTGCCGCCCACAATCAGACCCACGTAGGTCATCAGCAGAAGCACGGCGATCTGGAGGAACGGTTCCGCACCGGCCTTGCCGAGGATCAGGGACATGAGGAACGCGCCTAAGATCCCCAGGATAGAGCCAAAGGCCGCGCCGATCAGACGTTTCAGGCTGATCTTCTCCAGCCGGATCTCAAACAAGACCATGCCGACGCCCAGGATCAGGCCGCCCAAGGCGCAGGCCCACGGCGCCATCTGAAATGGATGCAAGGCATAAGCCGTCGCGGCCAGGATCAGGATGAAAATAGCGCGGACAATAAATAGTTCGAGCAAATAGCACCCCCTTAGGGTGAGTACAAGATTGCGAGTATCGACCGCACGCCGGTACTTGAACGTACTAAACACCGGCCACTAGCGCCAAGAGTATAACACCAGCGCGCGTGTATTGACAGAGGAGAAGGGGCTGGATGAGCTGCAATTGGTACCTCGGCAAGGACTTCCTAGGGGTGCGCAGCATGTTCCTGAGGTACTTCGGACGCCGGACTCATAGACCGTTGCATGGTTTTCGTTGACGGCTGGATCGGCGCCGTGGTATTTTTCCGAGTGGCCTAGGGTGCTCGCCATTAAGGGCGAGTGAAAAGGGAAGCGGGTGAAAATCCCGCACGGTCCCGCCACTGTATGCAGTGAGCTCCGGCGCACCAGCCACTGTCCGGTAACGGATGGGAAGGCAGCCGGCCAGCGTTGATCTGCAAGTCAGGATACCTGCCTTGGGTCGGTAAGCGCCCCGCTTCGCGTGAGAGCGGATGGTGACCGGCTGCGCCAGCTTCCCGCTGGTATCCGTTTCCTCATCCATACAAACCGAGGCGTGAGGCGCCATAGCTAACGACTAGAGGCGTGGACTCCTCATGTGGATGCAAGGCAAATTTGGCGTAAGAACCGGCATGCAACGGGGTCCTGCTGAGGAGGATTCCTGAAATGCCGACGCGCACGCTCAAAGATACAATTCCGATTAAAACCAGACACAGGCCAGGAGGCCTGTGCCACGTGGCACAGGCCTCCTGGCCTGTGTCTGGTTTTCTTAGCCTGCTGCTGATTTGCGGCGCTTCCGCCGCGTTCGGCCAGACCATTTCCGGCCTGGTTAAAGACACCCAAGGCGCGGTGATACCTTCCGCCGTGGTGACCCTGACTGCCCGCGACAACACTGCGGCCGCGGCCAGCATCACCGACTCATCCGGGCGGTACCGGTTCGACCATGTTTCACCCGGCGACTACCTCCTGGAAGCCGCCGCGGCTGGCTTCGAAAGCTCCGCGCAACTTGTCTCGATCCAAAAGTCCGATCAGGCCAACGTCGATTTCGAACTGCGTGTAGCAGCCGTCGAGACCAACGTCACGGTCACCGCTTCCGGAACCGCGCAAACCACCGACGAACTGTCCAAGGCGGTGACGGTTGTCGACGCTGCGGCGATCGATGCCAGCGACGAACCCTCGATCGCCGACGCGCTGCGCTATGTCCCCGGGCTTCGGGTAACGCAGCTCGGCGGACCGGGAGCGCTCGCGTCGATCAAGACGTGGGGCCTGCGCGACGAGGATACGGCCGTGCTGGTGGATGGCTTCCGCATACGGGACGCCTCCGCGGAAAAGGGCGACGCGACCAGCCTGCTGTCGGATCTCGTGGTGACCGACCTGGACCGGATCGAAGTGGTGCAGGGCGCCGGTTCCTCGATCTACGGCACGAACGCCATCGGCGGGGTGGTCAACCTGATCACCGGCTCCGGCGGCGGGCCCACCCGCGGAAGTATTCTAACGGAAGGCGGTTCGCTGGGCATGTTTCGCGGACGCGCGGACCTGGCGGGATCGCTCCTGGGCGACCGCCTCGGCTACAGCCTGGGGATCAGCCATTATGACGTTCTCACCGGGGTCAATGGCGATGAGCCCTCACGCACCAGCAGCGCGCAGGGCCGCATCGACTACAACCTTTCTGCGAAGACCCATCTCTTCGGCCGGATCCTGGCGTCCGACTCCTTCGGGAAGCTGACCTCCAGCCCGGAAGCGTTTGGCAACCTTCCCGCCAGCGGAATCATCAACGCGGTACCGCTCTCCGGATCACAGTTTGCAAGCTACGAAGCGGGCGCACCCCTCACCGCATTGAACTACGGCAACGCCACCTTCATCCCGGATGCCGACAATTCGGACTACACGCTGGATAACCGAATCTTCTCCGGCGCGGTGCGGCTGACCACGCACGCGTCCGAATCGCTGGATCTTTCGGCGAGCTACCAGGGATTGATCACGCGCCGCACTTACGGGGATGGCCCGGCCGGCGCCGGCTACCAACCGACCGGTAGCACGCAGTCGTACTACGATGGCGATATCCACACCGCCGCGGCGCGCATGGACTGGCGGATTGGAAAGCACAACTTGCTTGATGCCGGTTATGAGTTCGAATATGAGAAGTACGGGAATCGCGCGGTGATGCCGAGTCCGGCCGACAATTTCGCTGTGGAGGTCAGCCAGGAGAGCCAGACCCTGTTCGTGCAGGACCAGATCTCGCTGCTGGGCGACCGGTTACAGATTGCGGGATCGGCGCGCGCGCAGTTCTTCACTCTGCAGCAGCCCGTGCTGACGCCTGCTAACAGCGCCCCTTATGCCGGAATGACGTTTGCCGCGCCGCCGGCCGCGCAGACCGGCGACGGATCGGCAGCCTATTTCTTCCGCAAGACGGGCACCAAGATCCGCGTGCACGCCGGCCGGGGGTATCGCGCTCCTTCGCTCTACGAACGGTTCGGGACCTATTACAGCAGCCTGTTCGGTTATTCCGCTTACGGCGATCCCAGGCTGCAGCCGGAGCACTCGATCGGGGCCGATACGGGCATCGACCAGACGCTGTGGAACGGGCGCGTGCGCCTCTCGGCCACATACTTCTATACCGAATTGCAGCAGGTCATCGGGTTTGACTCCACGGGATTGATCAACCCCGCCACCGATCCCTTCGGCCGTTTCGAGGGTTACCTGAACACCAACGGTGGATTGGCGCGCGGCGTACAAGCGAGTGCATCGCTAGCGCCCACGCGCTCCACCAATCTGCTGGCCTCGTACACGTACACGAACGCGCGCGAACGGACGCCTTTGGTGGAGAACGTGCTAGTGACGCTGGACGTTCCGGCCAACCAGTTTTCGCTCGCCGCCACTCAGCGCATCGGTTCGCGTTTCACCCTGGTTTTCGATCTTCTGGAGACCAGCAACTACCTGGCCCCGCTGGTGGATGCCGTGACGTTCGCCACTCGCCCCTATCGCTTTCCGGGCCGAAACTACGCCGAATTCGGCGGCAGCTATCGCATTCCGATGGGCGAACGCCGCGCGCTCAGGCTCTTCGGCAAAGTGAGCAACCTTTTCGACCAGTCGTATTACGAGAGCGGTTACCAGACGCCGGGCGCAACCGCAACGGGAGGACTGCAGTACCAATTCTGATATGCAGCGCCGCGGCTCCATTCTCGCTCTGCTCGCTTTGGGGGTACTGGCGGTCGCGGCGCGTCCTCCGCAGCGCATCGTTTCGGTCTCGCCCGCGATTACCGAAATCCTGTATGGCATCGGCGCATTCGATCGCGTGGTAGCGGTCACGGAGTTTTGCCTGTATCCGCCGGAGGCCCGGTCACTGCCCAAAGTCGGCGGCTGGAGCACGCCCAGCGTGGAACGGGTGGCCCGCTTTCGGCCCGACCTGGTGGCTCTCTCCGATGCACAGTCGCCGTTCCTCAAAGAGGCGCTGGAAAAGCTGGGAAGCCACATTGAAGTGGTGAAGAGCCAGACGATAGCCGATGCGTTTCAGGCGATGGCGGCGCTGGGCAAGGCCACGGGGAACGAGCGCCAGGCGGCCGAGTTAGCGGCGCGCACCCGAGCAGCCCTGGAAACGGTTCGACGCCGCGCCGGCGCCCTGCCTCATCCAAGCGTGCTCGCGATTGTGGATCGGACGCCCGGAACCTTGCGCGATCTGTACGCCGTAACCCCGGGCAGCTTTTTGGCGGAACTGATTGAGATCGCCGGCGGCAAATTGGTGGTCGGATCCACGCGCGCCGGTTACGGCCGCATTAGCAAAGAGACGGTACTGGAGACGAATCCCGAGATCATCCTCGACATTCTGCCGGCGTCTCAAGGCGGCACCGGACCGCATCCCGAGGCAGCCTGGGGCGAATTGCCCGAGATCAGCGCGGTGCGCCGTGGCCAGGTGCATGTCGTCCGCGAAGAATTCGTGCCGCACGATTCGCAGATGATCGCCCGCACGGCGGTGTTGTTCGCGCACCTTTTGCATCCCGAGGTGCCGGAGAACGAATGGGAGGGCCGGTGACTCCGATCGCGGCGGCACGCAACGTGGAGTTCGGCTATGCAACTTCGACGCCGGTGATTCGCGGCGTATCCCTGGAGGTGAATCCGGGCAAGCTGTGCGCGTTGATCGGCGCCAACGGGTGTGGCAAATCCACGCTGGTTCGGTTGTTTGCCGGGTTGCTCGCGCCTGTCAAAGGCGAGATCGTTTTCCAGGGGACGCCGCTCGGCTCCCTGCCGCGGCGCGAGGCTGCCCGGCAGATTGCCTACGTTCCGCAGAACACGGCGATGGCATTCCCATTTACGGTGTTGGAAGTGGTGCTGACCGGACGCAGCCCGTATACGCCGCGCTTCCGCTTCGAAGATGAGCGAGATCGGGAGCGCGCGATGGAGGCGCTGGCTACGGTGGATGCGGCGCACCTGGCTATGCGGCCAGTCACCGAGCTTTCCGGCGGCGAGCGCCAAATGGTTGCGGTGGCGCGGGCGCTGGCACAAGATCCCCAATTCCTGCTGATGGACGAACCCTCCGCCGGTCTTGACCTGAAACACCGCGCCGGCCTGGCGCGCACGCTCGCCGCGCTGCGCGATCGACGAGGCTTGACCAGCCTGGTGGTGACCCACGACTTGCACCTGATCGATCCACTGTTCGATTACGTGTTCGCGCTGCGTCGCGGCGAACTCCTGGCCCAAGGGAAACCGGCCGAGGTGCTCACCGATGCGTCGCTGTCCGATATTTACGACGACCAGCACGTACGCACCCGCCGCGTGGAAGGGCGAACGCTCATCTGGTCGAACTGATGTTGGCCGCCGCAAAACTCGCTCCCCCGGCCGCGCACCTGTGGCGGACCATGCTGCTGCTGACTGCGGTCGTCGCGATCATGTCGCTAATAGCGCTATGGGCGGGCACGCAAACCATCACTCTGGCGCAGCTCCGCACGGATGAGCTTTCCCGAACCTTGTTCTTCCGCTTGCGCTTGCCGCGCGTGGTCATGGCCGCTCTTATCGGTTCGTCGCTGGCAATCGTAGGTGCCGCCTTGCAAGCGCTCTTCCGCAACCCGCTCGCAGACCCTTCCACTCTGGGCGTCTCCGGCGGCGGAGCTGTGGGCGCCGCTACTGCCATTGCGCTAGGTTGGGCCGAACGCATCTCCGGAATTCCGCTCATCTTTGTGGCCGCCTTCTGTGGCGCCATCGCCGCCGTATTGGTAGTGCACAAGATCGCCCGCACCGGCCCAGTGATGCTGCCGGGCGCACTCTTGCTGGCAGGCGTAGTGGTAAACCTGATCGCGTCGGCAGCGGTTTTGACCATTCAGTACATGACCGATTCTACGCGGGCGCTCCAGATTCTCCGGTGGCTGATCGGGAGCCTCGATGTGGTTGGCTTCGACACCATATTGCGGATGCTCGTCTTCCTGATTCCGTGTTGGATCGGCCTGCTGCTCTTCTCGCGCGACCTGCATTTGCTGGCCATGGGCGAGGAGACCGCCGAGGCCCTGGGCGTGAACGTCGCGCGCTGCGAATTGGTGATTCACTTACTCAGCTCGCTGCTGGTGGGCGTCACGGTGGCCGTGGGCGGGGCAATCGCCTTCGTAGGGCTGATCGTGCCCCACGCCGTACGGCTGCTCTTCGGGCAAGACTTGCGCATCGTGCTTCCGGGATCGCTGCTATTGGGCGCGGCATTCCTCATCGCGTGCGACGCCCTGGCGCGGGTCGTGCTCAGTCCCATCGAACTGCCCGTCGGCGCCGTGACCGGTCTGCTGGGCGGTCCGGTATTTCTCTGGTTGCTGTATCGCCGGCAACGTTACTCGGCGCTATGAACCCGGCAGGCTTTCCGCGCCAAGGCCAACTGCTTTCGCCGAATCCCGGTGAGGCAGACCCCCCGGTCTGCGCGGGTCCCCCGGACCCGCCAGCCTATCGAAGAATCAGGTTTCGGCTCTGCGAGATAAGCCGGCTAGGGGGCCGGCTGCGGACGGGGCGTCCGCCCCACCACGGGAAAACTCAATGACCTCAGACTTTCCGCGCCGCATCGTCTGCCTCACCGAAGAGAGCACCGAAGTACTTTACCTGCTGGGCGAAGAACATCGGATCGTAGGTGTTTCCGGTTTCACCGCGCGGCCGGCGGAAGCCCGGCAGAAGCCCAAGGTGTCCGCCTTCACCACCGCGAAGTTCGACCGCATCGTGGAACTCGATCCCGATCTGATCATTGGATTTTCCAACCTGCAGGCCGACATTGCACGGGAGCTGATTGCGCGCGGGCGTAACGTGCTGGTGTTCAACCAGCGCTCGGTCGAGGAAATTCTAGAGATGGTCGCAACGCTGGCGCGGATCGTAGGCGCCGAGAGCCGAGGCCAGGCGCTAGTGAAGCAGCTTTCCAGTGGACTCGCCGCCATCGCTGAATCGGCACGGCATTTTCCGCGACGTCCGCGCGTCTTCTTCGAAGAGTGGCCCGATCCACTCATCAGCGGCATTCGATGGGTGGACGAGTTGGTCGAGATCGCCGGCGGCATTCCCTTGTTTCCCGACCTACGCTGCCAGCACGATGCCAAGAACCGGATCGTTGATGCCGCGGCGGTGCGCGAATGCGACCCGGAGATGGTGATCGCTTCCTGGTGCGGCAAGAAAGTCAACAAGCAGACGATCCGTAGCCGCAAGGGATGGGGGAGCATCCCCGTGTACGAGATCAAGTCGACTTACATTCTGCAGCCCGGACCGGCGGCTCTCACCGAAGGCGTACGCCAATTGCACGCGCTAATCGCCGCTGTAATTGGTTGTGGCGTCCCCGTGGCCCTGAAGCCCGCCGAAAAAACTGATCCGGATCTGAAAGGTTTCGAGACATGGACACCCGCTAGGTAGTCTCCAACAATGCCGTTTTTCGACCACAACCACGCTCAAGGGAACTGCCGGACCACCCGTCATTCGGATTGGGAGAGATATTGGACCCTACGGCCACACTGCGTCACAAGATCACCTTATGTGTGGCCGCGGCTGTTGCCCAGTTCGCCGACGACCCGCCCGGAAGTCGCTAAATTACAATAACGCGCGTTGTGGAAATGCTGAAGGGTCGAGCGCGGATCACCGCGTGATACCTCGGGGTGCCTGCTTGAGCGCCGGCCTACATCGCCGGTTTGCCGGGTGACCGCGGTTCGTAATTACCGAAAGCGAAGCAGGTTTGGCTTTCGAAGCCAAGCTTTTGACTGGCACTCCATCGCCCGCTAGGCCGTGGCTGCACTATATTGGTGGGAATGAAAATTTACATCGCCAAGAACACGGGGAACTGGCTCGATCGTCACGAGCGTTTGGGTGGCATCGCCCAAACCGACTGGTGGCACAATCCCAGCGCAAAGCCGTTTCGGAAAGCTGCCGCCGGTGACCTCTTCTTCGTCACGCGAGCCGGCACGCGAGACATTTTTGGATTCGCCACGTTGAAATTCGACTACCGGGAGGAATCTCCCGGGAGCGCCTGGCAGTATTCATCTGAGGCTTGCACTGCGGATTCGACCTATGCGATGCGTGCCGCCGAGGTTCTGCAAGTATCAGAAGAACAATTGTCGTCCGATTCAGTAATTGGGCTAATTGTCTTGCTGGACCTGCACTGCTTTCCGCCTGAGCGTCGCCCGCGATTGCCAAAGTCCTTTAATAAGTTTACCGTCACTGGCCGTGTGTATGACGCTTCTGAACCAGATTACGAATACTTGAAGAGACTGGCGGATGTGGCTATTGCCGGCACAGAGACTGAGTTGGTGCGTGATAGGTTTATTCGGTGTACTGACGCTCAGATAGCTGAAATCGTTCCGCTGCATCGGGAATTAGCTGTTCGATTTAAGAAGTGGCTGATCTGCAAAGAATACGGTCAAGTACTCATGGAGCAAGACTGGATGGATTTCCAGTTTTCGGCCGACGGCCGACGGCTTATGGCTGAACTCAAGATCTGCTATGGCCTGAACACTCGACAAGCGATCCGCGAAGCACTTGGTCAAATTCTTGAATACAACCATTTTGACCGTAGAATGCCACATGATGAGTGGTGGATCATCTTGGATCAGGCGCCGACCCCGACCGACAAAGCCTACGTCGAACGAATCAGAAATCTTTATGATTTGCCTTTTTATCTGGGTTATGAAAGCATCTCTGGCGACGGCGAGTTCGTGATAGACCGTTAGTGTGTTCGGTTCATCGTGCATTCTTTCCCGCTGCATTGATCGATGGATCAACTCCCGGAACCGCCGCGCGCTGGACGGCTGCGCTCGTCGGTTTACCGTTTCCCAAGCCGATGACGGCGCATCCGGAAGTTATCACTTGGACAGAAAGCGCTTACCTAACTTTGATCCTGGCTACCGGTCGATTGTGGCTGATAAGTGGCATAGCGGACACCGTCCCTCGGCCAGCTAGCGCGTAAAGGACCCGCCGCACTTGCACCGGCCGCCCGCCCCCCCGCTCCCCAGCCCGCCGTAAACCCACCGCGCCTCTCCGGCCATAGAATCACCGCTCCTCCCCACAATAAACCCCAAGCTCTTTCAACAAAACCCGCATCCGCCGCCCGTACCGCCGCTCTCCCGTTGTTACCGTGGACATGAGAAAAACCCATGCCCTCCCAGCGTCAGATCCAAGCCAATCGGCTCAATGCTCAGAAGTCCACCGGCCCGCGCACTCCCGAAGGCAAGGCCGTCGCCTCCCAGAACGCGCTCAAATCCGGGCTCGATGCCGAATCTCAGTTCGTCGTCGGCGAGGACCGCGACCAGTTTGCCGCGCTCCAGAACGAGTATTTCGATCGCTTCCAACCCCTCACCCCCGAAGAGCGTTTCCAGGTGGATACGCTCCTCCGCAACGAATGGATCCTGCGCCGCCTCTTCCGCGCCGAAGCCCACCTCTGGGAATACCACGCCATGCGTGCCGACCGTTCCGAGGGAGTGCCGCTAGGCGCCGCCCTCATGGCGGCCAACGAAGTCTTCCGCCGCCTGCAGCGCCGCATCACCCTGGCCGAACGCTCCTATAAGGATGCCTTTGCCGAGTTAGAGCGCCTTCAGCGGGCCCGCCGGTCACCGGCCGCCGTCCAAACCAACCCAGATACAGCCGATAGCCCCGAATTAGGTTCGTTCCTCACTCCTGATGTAAGTCACCGCCATGCGCTGCCCGAACCGCCGGCCCGTTCATCAGCGGCGTTCGATGGCTAGACGAATTGGTCGAGATCGCGGGCGGCATGCGATCCTGGCGCACAGGCAAGAATGGCCACAGATGAACACGGATGAACGCAGATAGGAAAGCAAGAATAAAGTTGTGTTATCGGCGTTCATCTGTGTTCATCTGTGGCCATTCTTGCTTCGACTCACAACGGCCGATAAGAGAACACGAGGGTTTCCCCAAGCATGCGCCCAGGCAACCAATCGCGGACTCGTTTCTTGCTCTCCGGAGGGGCCCTGATTGTTGCGCTGGTATTGAGCCTGAGTATTTTCGTCGCTTTGCGGCACCTTGAGGATCAAAACGCGCTGGCCACTTTCCAGGGGGTGGCCCATGAACGTTTCGACGCTTTGGAGATCAATATCGGTCTCACCCTCGATAACATCCCGGCCTTGCTTGGATTTTTCGAGGCCTCGCGCCATGTCGAACGAGGGGAGTTCGCGCGCTTCACGGCCCGGCTCCTGGACCACGATCATACGATCCAGGCGTTGGAGTGGGTTCCGAGAGTTCCGGAACATCTTCGATCAATTTATGAGAGTGCCGCACACCGTGACGGTCTGTCCAGGTTCCAAATCGCCCAGCGCCTCCCCAACGGGCAGATGGTGAGAGCAGGGGAGCGCGCGGAGTATTTCCCGGCATTTTTTGTAGAGCCGCTCAAGGGCAACGAAAAGGTTCTCGGCTTCGACGCCGCATCCGATCCGACTCGCCGTGAAGCACTCCAGCGCTCGGCAGACAGCGGACGGATGGTGGCAACCAGCCGCATCGTCCTGTTAGTGGACTCAGGTAATCAATACGGTTTCCTGGTCTTTCGTCCGTACTATCGGGGCCGTACCGATCCGTCGAGCAAGGAGGGCAGGCGCAATGCCTTGCAGGGTTTCGTACTCGGCGTCTTCCGCATGAAGGATGTCGTCGAAAGTAAAGCGTCCAACTCTGCTGCAGTCTCCGGCCTCGGCCTGGCGGTATTCGACCGTGAAGCCCCAGCCGGGCAAAGACTGCTTTATCCTGCCAGCGCCAAATTCGACGACGTGGCAGACCTTCCAAAAGGCCCCGTGGAGACGCGCACTATTTCGGTGGCGGGGCGCACCTGGGAGGTAGCTGCCTACCCGCTTGGGCATGCGTTTTCGCCGGCACGCTGGAGCAGTTGGTCGATCCTGGTGGCGGAACTCTTGGTGGTCGCCTTCTCGGTCACGTACCTTTACCTCATGTTGAATCGCGAGCAGGCGATTGAACGGACTGTGACCGATCGGACGGATGCCCTGCACGCCGCGTTAGAGAAACTCGAGCTTGCTAAGAGGGCTGCCGAGAAGAGTGAGACACGCTATCGGAAACTCCTGGAGGTGTCGCCGGATGCCATTTTGGTGGGCCGCAACCGTCTCATTTCGATGGCCAACGAAGCGGCCCGGAAGCTATTCGGCGTGAGCAGAGCCGAGGATCTCATCGGGCGAAGACTTACGGACTTTGTAGTGCCGGAGTTTCGCGTCGAGGCAGAGGAGGCCAGCCGCCAGTTGTACTGTAGCGAAGTACAGGTAACCCCACACGAAACGCAGATCATGCGTGGCGAGACGGTAGTTGACGTGGAAATCGCCGCAGCTTCGTTTCTGGACCATCAGGGCCCCCATGTACAGTCCGTCATACGCGACATATCGGAGCGCAAGCGCGCCGAGGAGGCGTTGCGGCTGGGTGAAGCGCGGTTGCGGGGCATTACCGATTCGGCCCAGGATGCCATCGTCATGATGGACACTCGCGGGGCCATCAGCTTTTGGAATCCGGCGGCAGAGTCGATCCTTGGCTATCGAAAAGAAGAAGCGATCGGGAAGAACCTTCACCAACTCCTGGTACCGGAACGCTACCTTGCAGCGCATCGGGCAGCAATGCCTGAGTTCCTACGCACTGGCCGCGGCAATGTTGTGGGCACAACCGTCGAACTGCAGGCCCGGCGAAAGGGCGGCCGCGAGATCGCTATCGATCTGTCGTTGTCGGCGGTCTGTCTAAACGGGGAATGGCACGCCATCGGAATTATCCGCGACATTACCGGGCGCAAGCAGGCCGAACAAGCCTTGCGCGACAGCGAAGAGAAGTTTCGCCAGTTGGCGGAAAACATTCGGGAAGTGTTTTTCGTGTTGACCCCGTCGGCAGATCAGACGCTCTATATAAGTCCTGCATATGAACAGATTTGGGGCAGGAGCTGCGGCAGTGTCTATCGGAACCCGAATGCGTGGCAGGAAGCGATCCATCCCGACGATCTGGAGCGATCCCGTTTGTTGGCGGTAAGGCAAATGCAGGGCGAGCCTGTCGAATCGGAATTCCGCATACGAACGCCTGACGGACTGGAGAAATGGATCCGAGGTAGAACCTTTCCGGTTCGCGACCGGGCAGGTGAGCTGATTCGAATCGTCGGAATTGCGGAGGAGATTACCGAACGGAAACGCCACGTGGCGGAGTTGATTCGCGCCCGGGAGGATGCGGAGGCCGCAAACCGGGCCAAGAGTATGTTCCTAGCCACCATGAGCCACGAGCTGCGGACGCCGCTCAACGCCATCCTCGGTTTCACCGAACTCCTGGAGCTCGAGATGGCGGAATCGGGCGTTCATGGCTGGGATGCGGACATCCAGAAAATCCGACGGGCCGGCACTCACCTGCTGGCACTGATCAGCGATGTGATGGACTTTTCGAAGATCGAGGCCGGCAAGATCGAACTACAGCCAGAGAATTTCAACATCGCCGATTTGGTCCAAGAGTTGGCTGGAAGCGTCGGGCCCCTCGCTGCCAAGAATCGGGTCGAGGTCCGAGCGGTGTGCGAGCCGGCCACTCTGTACGGTGACAGAGTACGCATCGGGCAATGCCTCTTTAACCTCATCGGGAATGCGTGCAAGTTTACTCACGACGGGAGCGTGCTGGTGGAAGCGAAATTAGATGCGGGTTCGGATGGAGGATGGTACACCGTGCGGGTGGTGGACACGGGCATAGGCATTCGACCGGAGGACATGGACAAGTTGTTTTGCCACTTTACGCAATTGGACCCTTCCAACAACAGGAAATACGGCGGCACCGGGCTGGGCCTGGCAATCAGCCGCAGGTTGAGCCGGCTGATGGGTGGCGACATTACAGTGGAAAGCACGCTGGGTCAAGGTTCCAAGTTCACTTTCCGCTTTCCGACAGGGATTGGACTAAATCATGGCAGTGATCTTGGTTGTTGAAGACGACGAGGCGAACCAGGAACTGGTAACGCGATTCCTGCGCCGCGCGGGTCATCGTGTGTTTCACGCAACCGATGGAATGAGCGGCGTGAGAGCGGCACTGGAGGGAATTCCGGACTTGATCGTGATGGATCTGGGCCTTCCGGGGATGGATGGTTGGGAGGCGGCCAGGCGGATCCGGTCGAACCCGGCCACCGCCCATATCCCGATCATCGCGCTGACGGCCCATACGCTCTCGGAAGACGTACAGAAGGCCCGGCAGGCCGGCTGTGACGCATACGAGACCAAGCCCGTGGTCTACCAAAGGTTAATGCAGAAGATCGAAGGCTTCGTTAATTCGTAGCACAGGCCTCCCGGCCTGTGTCCGGTTTTTTCAAGCCCCCCCGCAGGATTCACGTCTACAATCAGATAGTGCTGACCACCAGCGGCATTCTTCCCAAGATCAAGGGCGGGGCATTTCTGATCGAAGATCGCGCCCCGGATGAGATCTTCACCGCCGAGGACCTGACCGAACAGCACCTCGCCATCGCCCGCACCGTAGATGAATTCTGGGCCAAAGAAGTCGAGCCGAATCTTCCCGCGATCCTCGATCAGACGCCGGGCGCAGCCCTCGCGGTTCTAAAAAGAGCCGCGCCCCTGGGGCTTACCGCGATTTCCATCCCCGAAAAATTCGGCGGCATGGAGCTGGACCTGGCTTCGGAAGTGATTGCCACTGAGCACCTGGGGCGCGATGGCTCATACGCCGGCTGGCACTCGGGTCACACCGGTATCGGCACGCTGCCCGTTCTGTATTTCGGCACGGAAGAACAAAAGCAGCGGTACCTGCCGAAGCTGGCCAACATGGAGATGCTGGCGGCCTACGCGCTCACTGAGCCGCAAGCCGGTTCCGATGCGCTGGCCGCGCGCACGCGCGCCGATCTCGCCCCGGACGGCAAAGCGTACCTGCTCAACGGCCAGAAGATGTGGATCACCAGCGGCGGGGCGGCGGACCTGTTCACCGTTTTCGCCAAAGTGGGCGGCGAGAAGTTCACGGCATTTCTGGTGGAGCGGAGCTTCGGCGTCCAGAGCGGCACTGAAGAGCAGAAGATGGGTTTGAAAGGCAGCTCTACCACCGCGCTCTACTTCGATAACGTCCGTGTCCCCGTGGAAAATGTTCTGGGCGAGATCGGACGCGGGCACATCATCGCCCTCAACGTGCTCAACATCGGGAGGCTCAAATTGGCGGCGGCCGCAGTGGGCAAAGCCAAGGTCGTGCTGGCCGCCTCCTTGAAGTACGCCAAAGAGCGCAAGGCGTTCGGCTCGGCGATTGGTGAGTTCGGCGCCATCCAGCACAAGCTGGCTGAGATGGCGATTCGCATCTTCGCGGCGGAGTCGATCGCGTGGCGCCTGGTGGGGCAAATCGAAGGGCATTTGGAGAATTTTTCCTGGGACCAGCCCGACGCCTCGCAGACCATGCTGAAGGCGGTGGAAGAGTTCGCCGCCGAGTGCTCCATGGTCAAAGTGTTCGGCTCTGAAATGCTGGACTACGTGGTGGATGAGGGCGTGCAAATTCATGGCGGATATGGCTACCATCACGACTACGCTGTGGAACGCGCGTATCGCGATGCGCGCATCAACCGCATCTTCGAGGGCACCAACGAGATCAACCGCCTGGTGATAGCCGGCATGCTGCTGAAGCGCGCGGCGCGCGGGCAACTCCCGCTCATTCCAGCGGTGCAGAAAGTGATGGCGGAGGTTCTGAGCGGCCCTGGATCAACTGATGGGCCCGATGACGACAGCCGGCTGGTGTCGAGCGCCAAGAAGATTGCACTCCTTATGATTGGCCTCGCTTATCAGCGATACCAAGATGCGCTGGAGAAGCAGCAGGAGGTTGTCATGCACATAGCCGACATTGTGACCGAGACGTTTGCGATGGAGTCGGTTCTGTTGCGAAGCCGGAAACTCGCGGCGCGCGGTAAAGAGACCATCGCCCGCGACATCTGCCCGGTGTTCCTGCGCGATGCCATGGCCCGCGTGGAAATTTCGGCGCGCCATGTTCTGGGCGCCTGCTCGGAGGGGGACGCCCTGCGCACGAATATGACTATCTTGCGGCGCCTGGCGCGGTACGAACCGGCCGACGACGTGATGCTGTGCCGGAAGATCGCCGGTCGCCTGCTGGCGCGAGAACGTTTATAGTTTGATTTGTGAATGAATTCGTCAAGCTAACCCGGCAGGGCGATGTCGCCGTTGTCACCATCGAGAATCCGCCTGTAAACGCGCTGAGCCCCGGAGTGCCGGAAGGCATTCAATCGTCGATCGAGGCCGCGGCTCGCGACGAAGCAGCGCGCGCCATCGTGGTGATCGGCGGGGGCCGCACCTTCATCGCGGGAGCCGACATACGCGAGTTCCTCAAGATCGTGGCAGGCGAGCGGCCGCGTCTCAGCCTGCTGCCGTTCCTGCTGGGCATCGAGGATTGTCCCAAGCCGGTGGTAATGGCGATTCACGGGACCGCTCTCGGCGGCGGGCTCGAAACGGCCATGGCCGGCCACTACCGTGTGATCGCGCCCGCAGCGCAGGTGGGCCAACCGGAAGTGAAGCTGGGCATCATACCGGGCGCGGGCGGGACGCAACGGTTGCCGCGCCTCGCGGGTGTAACTAAGGCGTTGGAGATGTGCGCGCTCGGTGAGTCGATTTCCGCAAGAGAAGCGCTGCAGCTGGGTATCGTGGATCGCATCATCGAAGGCGAACTGCTGGCCGGGGCGATCGCCTTCGCGCGGGAAGTCATGAGTAAGGTCCCACCCAAGACACGCGAGCGCAACGAAAAACTGCAATTGGTCGCGCCCGCCGACTTCGATGTCGCGCGCGAACAGGCGCGCAAGATCAAACGCGGCCAGACCGCGCCGCTGGCGGCCATTGACGCCATCGAAGCCGCGACCCAAGGTTCCTTCGAACAAGGCTGCCGGCGCGAAACCGAGCTTTTCAACGAGTGCCTTTTTTCCACCCAAGCCAAAGCGTTGATCCACGCATTCTTCGGCGAGCGCGAGGTGGCCAAGATTCCGGACCTGCCCAAAGACACGCGCGTGCTTGAGATCCGCCGCGCGGCCGTGATCGGCGCGGGGACGATGGGCGGCGGCATCGCCATGAACTATGCCAACGCCGGCATTCCGGTGCTCCTCAAAGAAGTCGGCCAGGAGGCTCTCGACCGCGGGCTAGAAGTAATCCGCAAGAATTACGCGAGCACCGTGAAGAAGGGCAAGTTGTCGCAAGCGGCCATGGATCAACGCATGGCGCTGATCACGCCGCAACTGACTTACGACGGCTTCGACCAGGCCGATATCATCGTCGAAGCGGTATTCGAGGGTATGGCGGTGAAGAAGCAAGTCTTCGCCGAAATCGATGTGATCGCCAAGCCGGATTGCATTCTGGCATCCAACACTTCGTATCTCGACATTGATGAAATCGCCTCCGCCACCAAACGCCCCGAAATGGTGGTAGGGAATCACTTCTTCAGCCCCGCGAATGTGATGCGGTTGATGGAAATCGTGCGCGGCAAAGCCACCAGTAAAGCGGTCCTGGCCAGTTCCATGGCGGTTGCCAAGAAGTTGAATAAGGTTGGCGTGCTGGCGGGAAATTCACCGGGTTTCATCGGCAATCGGATGCTGAACCCCTACCTGCGCGAGGCGCAATTTCTGGTGGAAGAAGGCGCTTCGGTGGAGGAGGTGAATGCCGCGCTGTACGATTTCGGCATGGCGATGGGACCGCTGGCGATGGTCGACCTGGCGGGCCTCGATATCGGCTGGCGGGTTCGCAAAGAGTTCCAGCACCTGGAAAAGCCCGGCGTGCGGCGCCCCTTGGTGGCCGATCTTCTGTGCGAGATGGGTTATTTCGGCCAGAAGGCCGGCCGCGGCTGGTCGCGGTACGACGAAAATCGCCGGCCCTTGCCTGACCTGGAGGTGGCGGCGTTGATCGAGGAAAGCGCCCGCGGCGCCGGCATCGAGCGGCGGAAGATCAGCCGGGATGAGATCGTCGACCGCTCGATCTTTGCATTGGTGAACGAAGGCGCCCGTCTGTTGGAAGAAGGCGTGGCGTTGCGCGCCGTGGATATCGACATGGTGTACCTGCTCGGCTATGGCTTCCCTTCGTGGCGCGGCGGGCCCATGTTCTACGCAGACTCCGTAGGACTGCGCCACGTGCTGGCGCACATCACGGAGTTCGAAAAACGGCACGGTCCGGAATTGTGGTCTCCGGCCCCGCTGCTGCGGCGGCTGGCGGAAGCGGGACAGACGCTCGAGAGCTTCGATGCACGCATTACACAATAGGATCGCACTGGTCACCGGGGCCAGCCGGGGAATCGGCAAGGCCATCGCCACCACCTTCGCGCGGGAAGGCGCCAGCGTGGTGATTTGCTCGCGCAAGCAGGAGCCGCTCGAACAAGCCGCAGCCGAGATCAAGGGCAACGTGCTGCCGCTGGCCTGTCACGTGGGCCGTCCGGAGGAGATCCAGCGGCTGGTGAAAACGGTTCAACAGGAGTTCGGAAGGATCGACATCCTGGTCAACAATGCCGGCACGAATATTGCGCAGGAGCCCGTGCTCGAGGTCGACGAAAGCAAGTTCGACAAGATGATTGCGACCAACCTGAAGAGCGCATTTCTGTTGATGCAGGCGATCGCGCCGGGGATGTGCGAACGCGGCTGGGGGTCGATCATCAACGTGGCCTCGATTTCGGGCCTGCGCCCGCAGTACCAGGGCATGCTCTACAGCATGACGAAAGCCGCGCTCATTATGATGACCAAGTCCTATGCGCAGGAACTCGGTCCCAAAGGTGTGCGCGTGAACGCGATTGCTCCGGGTCTGATTCAAACCGCGCTGAGCGAATACTACTGGAAGGACGACACCAAGCTGGCGGAAATCCTGGAGCGGCAGCCGATCCGGCATCTTGGCCAGCCCGAGGAGATCGCGGAACTGGCGCTGCTGCTGGCGGGCGATGGAGCATCTTTCATCACCGGCCAGACCTTTGTGATCGACGGCGGCCGAACCTTGGTAGGGTCGCTGTAGCCGGGGTATACTCTCCCAATGCAAATCCCCCTCACACCCATCCGCTGCCTGTACCGCGGTGTCGATCTCTATCCGCAAAAGGTAGGGGTGGTTTCCGGCGCGTGCCGCTACACGTATGCCCAGTTTGGGGAGCGTTGCGAGCGTCTGGCGGCGGGCCTGCTCGCAGAGGGCGTCCGTCCTGGCGATCGGGTGGCGTATCTGAGCTTCAATAACAATCAACTATTGGAAGGCTACTACGGCGTGCCACTCATGCGCGGCACCGTGATGCCGCTCAACGTCCGTCTGCAGCCCTCCGAGTTGATCGCCATCCTCAACCATGCCGAGGCGCGCATGCTGATTTTCGAAAACGACTTCGCGCCGTGTGTCGACGTCTTGCGACGGGCCTGCCCGAGTATTCAGCGCTTCGTGGCGATCGATGGCCCCGTTCCGCAAGCGGATTTCCCTTTGGAAGACCTGATGTCGCGCGGCCGTCTGGACCGGCCTGACCTGTTCTCCTTCCAGGAAAACGAGATCGCGGAATTGTTCTATACCAGCGGCAGCACGGGCACGCCCAAAGGCGTCATGCTGTCGCACCGAACTATTTTCATGCACGCGCTGCTGGTCAGCATGACGGGCATTTGCAACGACACCACCGTGGAGTTGCACACCATCCCCTTGTTTCACGCCAATGGATGGGGCCGTCCGCAGATTGCGACCATGTATGGCACCAGGCAGATCATGGTGCGGCGCTTCGACCCGGTGCAGGTACTGCGCCTGATTCAGGAAGAGCGGGTCAGTTCCTTCGCAGTGGTTCCCACCATGGCCAACGCGCTGCTGAACTGTCCGGAACTCGGGAAGTTCGACGTTTCCAGCATGCAGGAAATCTTCATCGGGGGCGCGGCTTCCTCTGTGGAACTGATCGCACGCATGGAGCAGGCCTTCGGCTGCCGTGTGTTCGTCGGATATGGTTTGACGGAAACCTCTCCGGTGGCTACCTGCGCGCACCCCAAGAGCACCGTCGCGTTCGCCGACGACCAGGACCGCCTACGGCACCAGGCTATGGCCGGCTGGCCAATCCCCGGCTGTGAAGTTCGCGTGGTCGATCTGCATATGCAGGACGTCCCGCGCGACATGGAGTCTATCGGCGAAATTGTGGTGCGCGGCGATAACGTCATGGACGGATACTTTCGCGAGCCGGAAGCCACCCAGGCCGTGATGACCGACGGCTGGCTGCACACTGGCGACATGGCGGTATGGGACCCGGAGAACTACATCCAGATTGTCGATCGCAAAAAAGACATCATCATCAGCGGTGGCGAGAACATCTCTTCCATCGAGGTGGAGAAGGCCATCTTCGCGCATCCGGCGGTGCTGGAATGCGCCGTGGTGGCTGCGCCCGATCCCAAGTGGGGAGAAGTGCCTGTGGCCATTGTGGTGCTCAAGCCGGGGCAAGAACTCACCGAGCAGCAGTTGACGGCGTTCCTGTTGGAGCGCCTCGGAAAATTCAAGTTGCCGCGGATCATCGAATTCACAGAAGGTCCGCTACCGAAAACGGGCACCGGCAAAATCCTCAAACGCGAACTGCGCGAGACCTTCTGGCAGGGCCGGGCGCGGCGGGTGCAGGGGTGAGGGCCGCGTTTCAGCCCGCGTTTAGCAGCGGCATTAACGCTGCTGGGGTAAGACAACGAACCGGAGACTGGCGAAACCCTTTCGGGTCTCGCGTCACGATGAAGTCACAACTCGCTAATCGCGCGGCAGCTGCCGACACGGCATCTTCAAAGTCAGAAAAGGGCAATTGCAGCGCCTCGTGAACGACGGCACCATCGACGGCGGCCACTCCAAAGACTCTCAGGATCGCCGAGATGATCCGCCTGGCCTTGGCGGTACCCTTCTCTTTTCGGACCAGGTAATGGATGGTCGTCACGGCGTGCGCGGCCAGCATCCCTTCCGAAACGCCCGTCTCGACGGCCGCCCAGGCTGCCGCGCTTGCCTCCACGTAAGGTTCCCGATCGAGGAGAACGTCCAACACGACATTGGTATCGAAGAGGATTTTCATCGATACTTCGCCGCCAGATGCTTTCGGTACTTGTCCATGTCAGCCTTCTTGAGAACTCCCCGAACCGAACGCAGAATAGGAGCGGCGCTTTTGGCGGGGGAAGGCGGCTCAGCGACCGCAGCGAGATAAGCTTCAACCATCCCCGATACGGAGAGGCCGCGCTGTTTCGCGTATTGTTTTGCGCGCGAAATCACGCGGTTGTCCACACTCAGAGTGAGCTTGGCCACATACGTATAATATCAGAAGATTAATACGTGCCAGATTCGGCGGCAGCTACTTGTCGCGGCCAAGTGAAAAGTTCCGCTTTGAGCCAAGTAGAAAGTTCCTCTTGACAGCCGCAAGGCTGAAGGATGGAACGAATCGCGATGAGCCAAGAGGAACGAGATGGGCTGGATTGGTTGAAACGAGCCAAGGATGGGAGCATCAGCCAACGGGAGGCCGCCCAGAAAATGGGGGTGAGTGACCGCTGGGTACGGACATTGCTGAAGCGGATGAGCAAACAGGGCGATGCGGTGGTCGTGCATGGATTGCGGGGACGGCCGTCGAATCGTAAGCTTCCGGCTAAGACGCAGAGGCAAGCGCTAGCGATCCTGAAGCAACCGGATTGGCACGATTTTGGGCCGACGTTCGCCGCCGAACAGTTGGCCAAGCGACACCAGATTCAGGTTGGCAAAGAGACTCTGCGCGGGTGGATGATCCAGGCCGGAATGTGGAAGAGCAAGTCGCGCCGACGGCCGGAGGTGCATGAATGGCGGCCGCGCCGGAGCGCGTTTGGCGAACTGGTGCAGTGGGACACCTCGGAGCACGACTGGCTGGAAGGAAGGGGACCGGTACGGTACTTGGTGCGGATGATCGACGACGCTACCAGTTGGAGTTGAGGCCGCTTCGTAGAGCGGGATGCGACCCCGCAAAATATGGGTGTGTTGTGGGAGTACCTGGAGCAGAATGGCCGGATGGCGGACGTCTATACGGATCGCGATTCGATGTTCGCCGTGCCACCACGGCCTGGAGAGAGTCAAGAAGAGCAGCACGAGGCAGACCGGCTGACGCAACTGGGAAGGGCCTTACGGGAACTGGGAATCGGTTCCATTTTGGCCTATTCACCCCAAGCCAAGGGGCGCATTGAACGCAGTTTTCTAACGGCGCAAGATCGCTTGGTAAAGCACCTGCGTCTGGCGAAGGTCTCGACTCTGGAAGGCGCCAATGCGTTTCTGGAGAAAGAATATTGGCCGGAGTGGAATGAGCATTTCGCCCGCCCCGTGGCGGACTTTCCTAATCAGCATCGGGCGCTGACGCCGCAATTAGACCTGGCCGCGATTCTGTGTCATGTGGAAGAGCGGGTGATCGGCAACGACTACACATTCTCTTTCGCCGGCCGCCGCTATCAGATCGTGCGCTCGGAGGTGCAAGCCGGGATGCGCCGCCAGCGACTGCGGGTCGAACTGCGGCTCGACGGCGAGTTGAAAGCACGTTATCAGGGACGTTACGTGGAGATCGGCGAGTGCGGTATGCGGGAAGCCGTGACCGAACCGAAGCCTAACCATCCGGTTCGCAAAGATCACAATGCCGGAGGCCGGAGCAGTTGGATGGAGGGATTCTTCGATCGCCCCAGTCCACCGTTGTGGAAGTCCATTGGCAATTGAGCGAAAAATCAATTTGGAAGGCGCGCGTTTTTGAAGCCCAAAGCCTCAGCTCTGAAGTTCCACCAAAGCAATGGATCCCGGCAAGACAATGCCCTGCTGGCGCTCCGGAAAGACTCACGGGTTCTGCGTCACAGCAGGGCATCCGCCGATTGCTTCGGAGCCAACCCCGTCGCCTCGGCTTTGGGCAACCCCGCCAGGCGCGACCCCGGCGAGGCTATGCGAACATACCATCAGGGCCTACGGTTGACCCTCAAAACCGGAACTTTCTACTTGGCTGGGAATAGGAACTTTCTATTTGGCTCCGACATTCGGCGGCAGCTACTGAAATAGCTGCGGCGCAAACTCGTTCAGGTAATTTCGCCAGGTGATCCAGGTGTGGCCGCCGGGACTCTCCTGGAATACCGCGTTGAACCCGTGTTTCTTGAGCATATCCACTGTACCCTTTGAGGTCGCCAGGAGCCGGTCATCTGCGCCGGTACTGAACCACAGCAACTTCAGTCCTTTTTTCGCGGCAGCATTGTCCAGTTCGGCTCGATGCTGTTCCTCCCAGCTCGATTCGGGTGACTGCGTCGTTGCCGGGCTTTGTGCCGGGCCGCCCAGCAAGCCACCGATCAACCCGGAGCTGTAGACACCGACGTACGCGAACTTATCCAGGTGTGGGATGGCGATGTTCAGAGTCTGCATGCCACCCATCGAAAGTCCGGCGATCGCACGATGCTGCCGGTCAGTCAAAACGCGGTAATGCGTCTCGGCATAGGGCATGATATCGCTGACGAAATCCTGCACGAATTCATCCTGCGCCGCCGGTGGGCCGACGATGCCTGCGAGGTTTTGACTGACGTGCCCCGCAGGCATGATAACCACCATCGGTTTCGCTTTCTTGGCCGCGATCAGGTTATCTAAGATGAACCCGGCCCGGCCGACGGAGGTCCATGACTCGTCGCAATCGCCGGCTCCGTGGAGCAGATAGAAAATCGGGAACTTGCCTTGGCCAAGCTCGTAACCAGGCGGCGTGTAAACATGCATCCGCCGCCACTTCTTGAGAGCGGCGGAGTAGTAGCTGACGCTCGCCACCGCGCCATGCGGCACGTTCTGGAGATCCATGAAATCCGCGCCAGCCACGTAAAACATGCTCCAAACGTTGTTATTCGATTCGCTGATGGACGGGTTGTGTGGATCGATGACGGAGACCCGGTCAACACTAAAGTTGTAGCGGTAAGCGCCCGGATCAATCGGGCCCAGGGTAACTTCCCAAACGCCATTCTCGCCCTTGCTCATTTCCGCACCTTGGAGGTTGCCGGGAATATCGGTTCCGATCAGCCGCACGCTCAGCGCTTGCGGAGCGTTGATACGAAAAACGACCCGCCGGTCTGCGCGCACTTCGGGCGATACCACCACCGGGCCTTGTGAACCGCGGCCACTGCCGGCCGCAGCCGCAGGGGCACTCCCTTGCTGGGCAGTCGCTATTGGTATCACGGCGAAAACGGCCAGGGTCAAAGCCCCGATTCCAGCGTTCGCTCTCTTCATGTGGTTCTCCTGGGTGGCATCATTTTGCGAGTTTCAGTTCAATCCGGATGAAGCTCAGCTGCGTATCGGTGAGATTCTCGTCTTGATGCGCGGCTCCCGGGCCTACCCAGCGGACCTGTTTCGCTGGATAACGACTATCGCGGATGGTGCCGGCGGCCAGAGTCAGCCGCATATTCTGATCGGTCAAATGCACTAGAACAGCGCCTGTATCCGGGTGCTTGTGCAGGCGCAGCTTTTCGTGGGGCCCGATGCTGACCCGGATCACGCGGACGTACTCGTTCTCCAACACCACGTGATAATGCTGGGGATCAACCACGGTTGCATCGAGCTTCTCTATGGCGAAAGGTGATACAGGCACGCCGCTTGCCGGTCTTCTGGGCTCGATTTGAACGGCCTCAAATGGGGCATCGCTCAGGTTCTCGCTTCGATGCGTGCTGGCGGCTGACCACATCAGGTCTCCGGCGCGATCGCTCAGTTCTTGACTCTCGCCATCTGGAGACACGAGACGGTTGTGCCGGTCAGTCAAGAAGACAATCACGGAGCCAGGCAACGGATGCGAATGCATCGGCATCTTCTCATGCGGTCCCATCTTTTCGCGCAGGACCCGAACCCACTGGTTCTCAAATTCCAAATGGTAATGCTGCGGATCGGCCACGAGCGGGTCCAGCGATTGCGCACGCAGCGATGCCAGGACGACGACAGCCAGACAGAGGACCCGCATCAGCGGACCGGCTTGGCGACGGCGATGCTCGTGGTGGGCTTGAGTTCCACGCGATACGCCTGATAGATCTCCTTGCCCAGATTCTCCACCGAGTGCATCGGCTGGCTATTAGGGTCGTACGTCACTTGCATTTCCTTCAGCTCGGCCCGCGGCACCTTTTTTCCATCCGGCGACAGGCGCTGAGAGGGAGGCAGGTGGAAATACACAACCACGGCCGGCCATGTGTGCGTATGCCACGGTTCCTTCTCGCCGGGCGGGACTTGCACGCTCAATACGCGCACATAAGCGTTTTCCAGGACCACGGATATATTGGGGTCGTGGATCTTGACCGCGTCGGTGGCAGGTAAGTCGGCGGCCGGCGCAGGTTGACAGTCGGCCTTTTTCAGCTCGATGAGGAGGTTGTGCCGGTCACGGTCGCTGCTGGCAAATCCCTTGCTCGGCCCTCCCTCCGACCAGCGGATGTTAACCGTCTTCCATGGCTCATTGACGCCCGATGTCTGCTCGAAGAAAACGCTGGGCCAGAAATGCTTGTGTACCGGCTCCATGCTGTGCAGCGGGACGGTGGCCTCGAGCACGCGCACGGTATCGTTCTCCAGAATCACCTTGTGGTTGCGCGGCGCAGCGGCGACGGCATCGGTGCTATCTGGCGTGATTGGCCCGCAACCGGCAGCCTGCAGGCCGGCGGGTAGGAGCACGGTGAAGACGGCCGCGGCTCGAAGTGAAAACCGGAACCATTCGATAGTCATGGTCAACGATCTTATCACTCGGAAGCGCCGCCTTCAGCCAACCCCTCACTTCTTCCCGAGGGGGCCGCAATCCGCGCTCAACCACTTGGCGCTGTATGACGTCTGCATATTCATTTTGTTAGCGCCGTCGCTGGAAGTCACTTGCCCGGAAGCCTTGACGTTCTCCGAATTGAGGGCTTCTATATGTACGTTTCCGGCGGCTTTTAAACTGTTCTTGTCATCACTGCAATCGAAGTGAATTTCTTGCTTGCTGGAGGTGGAAGTAATCAAGGTAGGCTTGCAGAAACTGGTGTCATTGCCGAACAACATCGGTTTGTTCAGTTCTTCCTTGGTCAAGCACGATTTCGTGGTTTTCGGTTGTGCTGCCTTGGCCATTTGGGCCTTCATGGCCGCTTCCATCTTGGCGCGCTGCTCTGGCGTGAGCCGCGACAGGAGTTCCTCCGGTACGGGCGGCGTGCCGCTCATTTGGTTGCTCGAGGTGGACTCCCACAGGCCCAGTTTTACGTCGAGCGGTGTGTAGTTGTCAGCCGCCCACAAAGCCAGCGGCGCGAGCATGGTCAGTCCGGCTAAAATTGCGTTTCTCATAGCTTCCCCCTATCGAATTTAGTCTATCGATTCGCCTCCATGCCCGCCACATCCTCACACGCGGTGGGCCGCCGATGTATGATGTTCCGGAGGTTCGCCGCCAGGCGGCCCACACCCAAGGGAGGTGTTATGACGATGCGCTCTTTACCGGTGGCCGTCGCGGCCTCGGCAGCCGGAATCCTGATCCTGCTCGCCCCACCAACTTCGGCCAATGCCGCCGAGATTAAGGTCATCTGCTCGAACGGCATCAAGGCCGTGGTGGAGGGAATTCGCCCTCAATTTGAACATACGTCCGGGAACTCGCTGGCGATCCAGTACGGTTCTACAGCCGAACTGAAGCGTAAGGTCGACAGCGGCGAGGCGTTCGACGCGGTGATCTTGGGCGCGGATGCGGTAGACGGCCTGGTGAAAGCGGGCAAGGTTTCGAGCGCGACCGTGGCGGAAGTGGCACGCGCCGGGGTAGGCGTCGGGGTGCGTGCCGGCGCACGTAAACCCGATATTCATACGGCCGACGGCATGAAACAAACGCTGCTGGCGGCAAAGTCCGTAACCTATGCGAAGGAAGGCGCCAGCCGCGCTTTCATCGAAAAGATGTACGACCATTTCGGCATCGCCAGCGAGATGCAGCCCAAGATTATGATCTCGCCTGGCTCGGGCGAGTCGGACGCTATGGTTGCAGACGGCAAAGCGGAGATCGTGTTGACGCTGGTGAGCGAGATTCTGCCGGCGGCGCCCGGCGTGACTCTAGTCGGCCCGCTTCCCGCGGAGGTGCAAGGGTACGTGACGTTCCGTGCGGGCGTGGGCACGAACGCCAAGAATGCGAACGAAGCCAAGGCGCTGGTTCAGTATTTGAAAGGGCCGGCGGCGGCGCCGGTCTACAAAGCCAAAGGCATGGAAGCCCGCTAGTAAACTGTCCCGGCTATTTCGTCACAAAACCACGTGCCAAGATGAGTCTTGGCACGGCGGACACCGGTGTCCGCGCCACATCGTGGCGCACGCTTCAGCGTTGCTTCAGCGTGCTTGCGTCGGCACTCGTGCCGACGCGCGGCGGTTTCGAAATCACCGGGATAGTTTACCAGTGTGGTGTTTCAGAGCCGCGATCGTGAGGGAGCGGCCCTGCACGAGCCGGCGACAAGATCGCCAGCGCTACGTAACGCCGGCGGTCTCGCCGCCGGTGGGGTGGCTACTGGAATCGAAAATAGCAGTTCATTCCGCTTCGGCGGCGAACGTAATCAGCTCCGCTCCTTCGTCAACGACGTCGCCGGCGGCGTAGCGGACTTCTTCCACCTTGCCGTCGGAGGGAGCCGAGATGGTGTACTCCATCTTCATGGCCTCGAGGATCAGTAGGGCCGCCCCGCGTTTGACGGCTGCTCCTTTTTCCGTCAATACCTGGACAATGCGGCCGGGCATCGGCGCGGTCAGCCGGCCGACGGCTTCTTCTTCCGCCCCTCGCGGCGCCAGCAGGTCGATGAGTTTGAGATGGTGAGCGAGGCCGGCCGAAAAGACCGTGATCGCCTCGCCCAGCCGTACCGCCGAGACGCGCGTCTGAACTCCATCCACTCTTGGCTTGTCTGCCGTGCCCGAAAGCTCCACCATTCCATCGGGCATTTCAACCCGAAAGCTGCCGTCGCGATTCGGGTGCACTCGCACCGCAATCTTCGATTCACCCTCCTGGAACACCAGATCCTGGTAGCCCGCGCCATTCATGCGCCATGAGGTCATCTGGTTCCAAGGCGACCAGGGATCGCCGGAGGCCGCTGCCCGTTCTCCAACCTCGCGCTGTCGATCGGATAGCACGCGCAGAACCGCCGCAGCCAGTGCCTCGCGTGGGGCGGGCAGGGAAGCGGGCATCAGTTCGCCGGCATGCCGCGCGATGAACCCGGTATCGAGTTGCCCGGCACCAAACTCCGGATGCGCGGCAATTGCCGATAGCAGCGCAATGTTTGTCGTCACTCCAGCGATTTGATATTCGGCCAGCGCGCCCCGCAAGCGCCTCACCGCCGCTTCCCGATCCCGATCCCACACGATCAGCTTGGCAATCATCGGATCGTAGTCGATGATGACCGCGTCGTTAGCCCGCACCCCCGTGTCGACCCGCACGTGCTCGCTCTCCTCAGGAGCCTTCAAATGCCATAACACTCCTGTCGAAGGCCGGAAGTCCCGCGCCGGATCCTCCGCATAAATCCGGGCTTCGATGGCATGGCCGTTAATTCCGAGTTCCTCGGCGCGCTTCGGCAAAGGCTCCCCGGCCGCCACCCGCAGTTGCCATTCCACCAGGTCCAGCCCGGTGATGAATTCGGTAACGGGATGCTCCACCTGCAACCGCGTGTTCATCTCCATGAAGTAAAACGCGTCGCCTTCCACGATGAACTCGACCGTCCCGGCGTTGACGTACCCGATGGCGCGCGCTGCCGCACAGGCAGCCTCACCCATCGAGCGGCGGCGGGCTGGATCCATCCCCGGCGCCGGCGCTTCCTCGATCACCTTCTGGTGGCGGCGCTGGATGGAGCAGTCGCGTTCGAACAGCGAGATCACGTGACCATGGCTATCCGCGAAGATTTGGATTTCGATGTGGCGTGGACGCGTGAGATATTTCTCGATCAGCAGTCGATCGTCGCCGAATGAAGAGGCTGCCTCCCGCTGGGCGGACGCGACGGCGGCCTCAAGATCAGCGGGCCGCTCCACCACGCGCATTCCCTTGCCGCCGCCGCCCGCCGAAGCTTTCAGCAGAACCGGGTAGCCAGTGCGTTCCGCGGCTGCGGATAAAGTCGCGAGGTCTTGCGCGTCTCCGTGATAGCCCGGCACCACCGGAACGCCGGAGGCTTCCATCAGCGTTTTGGCCGCGGATTTCAGGCCCATGGCACGGATGGCGGCGGCTGGCGGCCCGATAAAGTTGATTCCCGCCGCTGCGCACGCCGCCGCGAAGTCCGCGTTCTCGCTCAGGAATCCGTAACCCGGATGGATCGCCTGCACCTCCGATCGCCGCGCCGCATCGACGATGCGTTCGATACTCAGATAACTCTCGCGTGCGGGCGGCGGCCCGATGGGATACGCTTCGTCGGCCAGTTCCACATGCAAGGCGTGCGCATCGGCTTCCGAATAGACCGCTACGGTGCGTATGCCCAACCGGCGCGCGGTGCGTATCACCCGGCAGGCGATCTCGCCGCGGTTCGCGATCAGGATTTTCTCAAACATAGGTCACATCCGGAAGACGCCGAACCGCGTCTTCTCAATGGCCGCGTTCAGCGCCGCCGATATTCCCAAAGCGAGCACCATCCTCGTGTCGGCCGGGTCGATCACGCCGTCATCCCACAACCGCGCGCTCGAATAGTAGGGGTGGCCTTGCGTCTCGTATTGCTGGCGGATCGGCGCTTTGAATTTTTCCTCTTCCTCGGCGCTCCAGGTTTTTCCGGAGGCCTCCATGTTGTCCCGGCGAACGGTCGCCAACACGCTGGCCGCCTGCTCGCCGCCCATTACCGAAATGCGCGCGTTCGGCCACATCCATAAAAACCGCGGACTATACGCGCGGCCGCACATCCCGTAGTTCCCCGCGCCAAAACTGCCGCCCACGATCACGGTGAATCTCGGCACCGCGGTATTGGATACAGCAGTCACCATCTTGGCCCCGTCCTTGGCGATGCCGCCGGCTTCGTACTTGCGTCCCACCATGAAACCGGTGATGTTCTGCAGGAAGATCAGCGGTATGCCGCGCTGCGAGCACAGCTCGATGAAATGCGTGCCCTTGAGCGCGCTCTCGGAAAACAGGATGCCGTTGTTGGCGACGATGCCCACCGGATAACCCCAGATGTGCGCGAAGCCGGTGACCAGCGTCTGCCCGTAGAGTTGCTTGAACTCATCGAACTCGCTCCCATCCACCAGACGCGCGATTAGCTCGCGTGCGTCATACGGCTTGCGGATGTCGGCCGGGACCACGCCGTAGAGCTCCGCCGGATCGTAGCGCGGCTCCTGGGGAGGCCACAACTCGAGTGCAGGCTGTTTCACGCGGTTGAGCAAGCCCGTGATCCGCCGCGCGATAGCCAGCGCGTGCGTGTCGTTCTGCGCATAGTAATCGGTAACGCCGGAAACTCGCGAATGCACATCCGCGCCGCCGATCTCCTCGGCAGTCGCAATCTCTCCCGTCGCTGCCTTCACCAGTTGCGGCCCACCCAGAAAAATCGTGCCCTGGTTGCGCACAATCACCGACTGGTCGCACATGGCCGGTATGTAAGCGCCGCCCGCGGTGCACATCCCCATCACGACTGCGAGCTGCGGAATGCCGGCCGCCGACATCTGCGCCTGGTTGTAAAAGATGCGGCCGAAATGTTGCGCATCGGGAAAAAGTTCGTCCTGGTGCGGCAAATTCGCGCCGCCACTGTCCACCAGATAGATGCAGGGCAGCCGGTTTTCGAGCGCGATCTCCTGCGCGCGCAGGTGCTTCTTCACCGTGACGGGATAGTAAGTGCCGCCTTTGACCGTGGCATCGTTAGCCACAATCATGCATTCGCGCCCCGCCACGCGTCCAATGCCGGTGATGATTCCGGCGGCTGGAATACTTTCGCCGTACATGCCATGAGCAGCCAGTTGCGAAAGTTCCAAAAACGGCGATCCGGCATCGATGAGGGTGCGTACGCGGTCGCGCGGCAGTAGCTTGCCACGGGCCAGGTGTTTCTCCTGAGCACTCTCGCTGCCCCCCTGGCGGATGTGATTCACTACGGATCGCAAATCTTCGACCAACGTTTTCATGGCCGCGGCATTGGTGCGAAACCCGTCGGAACGTACGTCGATGCTAGTACTTAGGACAGACATAATCGCTATCTTTGGGTGGTACCGGGTGCCATTCGGTACCCTCCCGACATTGACCCCTTTACTTTCATCAGATTACAATGTTCTCAGGGACTGTGTGTCCAGGGGACTATGAAAACCGACGACGCGCCGCTCAAAAGCAGGCATTGTGAAATTTTATACTCAATCGTTCGCTCCTATATTGAGACTGGCGAACCGTTGGGTTCGCGGACGATTTCCAAGAGCCGGGCGGCGATGTTGAGCCCGGCCTCGATCCGCAACGTAATGGCCGACCTGGCGGATGAAGGCTACCTGTCCCAGCCTCACACTTCCGCCGGCCGCGTGCCAACCGAAAAAGCGTTTCGCTTCTATGTCGCATCTTTGACGGCGAGCCGCATGGGGGGCGTGGATTCCGAACGGATGCGCCACGAGTTGAGCGGCTTGGCGACAGTGGAAGAGCGGGTGGAACGTTCCAGCCACATCCTCATGGAGCTCACGCGGAACGTCGGAATCGCTGCCGCTATGCCCGCGCTGGCGCAGGAACTGGACCAGATCGAACTGGTGCCTCTGGGAGACAGCCGCGTGCTGGTGATCCTGGTGACCCGCGATCGCATCGTTCGCAACCGCGTGCTGGCGCTCGATGAGCCGGTGAGGCCCGAGGACCTGGTATCCATTCGCAACTACATCAATCGCAATTTCAGCGGATGGCAGTTGGGCGCGGCCCGTCGCGAACTGCTGCGGCGCATGGCGGAGGAACGTGCCCAGTATGACGCGGTGGAGCGGAAGCTGCAGCTGCTCTACCAAAAAGGGTTGCTCGAAGTGGACACCGACCCCGAAGTGCATATGGAGGGAGCGTCGAACCTGCTGGGCCTCGATCTGCACCTGACGCGCGAGAAGCTGCGCGAGTTGCTGCACGCTTTAGAAGAGAAGAAGCGGGTCATGGAACTGCTCGACCGCTTCCTGGAGCAGACGCCCGGGGAGTTGCAGGTTCATGTGGGGTTGGAGGAAGCGCACCCGGCCATGAAAGACTTGGCCCTCATTGGCATGACCATCCGGATGGCCAGCGGGCTGCCGGCCAAAGTCGCGGTACTGGGGCCCATGCGGATGCAGTATGAGCGCGTCATGGCGGCGGTGCTGCAGACCAGCCGCGCTTTGGAGCGCGCCCAATTCTAGAGTGGCACGGGCCTCCCGTGCCTGTGTCTGGTCTTTCCGGCACTCTTCAAATTTTTCCGGCTTCCGTTTACAATAGTTTATAGAGCCGCCGGTGGGAGCCGGCGGCCGCCTCTCTGTTACTCTAAAGCAGTGGATACCGAGAAACCCGATCCGAATCCATCCAACGTGTCAGACGAGCCTGTTCCGCCACTAACGCTCGAAGGCCAGTTGGCCGCTGTCAGCGCCGAACGCGATCAGTTTGCGGCCGAGAAGGCTGATTTGCAGGACCGCCTGCTGCGAGGCCGCGCCGAGTTTGACAACGCGCGCCGCCGCTTCGAGCGCGAGCGCTCGGATTTCCTGCAGTTCGCCGCCATGGATCTGGTCAAGGAAATAGTGCCGGTGCTGGACGATTTCGAAAGGGCGCTCAAAGTCGAGACCGCCGACCGTAACTATTCCCGCGGCGTGGAACTGATTTACCAGCGGCTCTATGAAGCCGTGAAGAAACTCGGATTGGAACCGATCGAATCCGAGGGCAAGCATTTCGATCCCAACCTGCACCAGGCTGTGGAGCGCGTCCCTACGGATGAAGTCGACGACCAAACGATCCTGGGCGAGTTCCAACGCGGCTACAACTTCAAAGGGAAACTTCTCAGGCCTGCCATGGTCAGGGTGGCAGTCAGACCATAACGCAATTCCGTGGCTAAGCGAGATTATTACGAGATCCTCGGCGTTGGCCGGGAAGCCGGCGAACCGGAAATCAAGGGCGCGTACCGGAAGCTTGCGATGAAGCATCATCCGGACCGCAACCCAGAAGACCCGGAGGCCGAAGAGAGATTCAAAGAAGCGTCGGAAGCCTATAGTGTGCTCAGCGATCCGCAGAAGCGCTCCGCCTACGATCGGTTCGGGCACGCCGGCGTGCAGGGCGCCAACAGCCCGGCCGGGTTCAATCCCGACGCCTTCGCCGATTTCAGCGATATTCTGGGCGATTTCTTCGGGTTTGGCGACTTGTTCGGTGGCGGAGGCCAGGGCGGCCGCCGGCGCAGCCGCGCGCAGCGTGGAGAGGATATTCGCTTCGACCTCGAGTTGACGTTTGAAGAGGCAGTGAACGGGCTGGCCGCCGAGATTCAGGTGCCGCGCATGGAGCGTTGCGGCCAGTGCCGTGGATCGGGCTCGGAGCCGGGCAGCGGTCCCACCACTTGCCGCACCTGCCACGGCCGCGGTGAGGTTCTCTACCAGCAGAGTTTTCTTTCCATCCGCCGCACCTGCAGCACCTGCGGCGGCACCGGGCAGATCATCCGTAATCCCTGCAAGCTCTGCCGCGGCAATGGTTACGAGCAGGTGCAGCGCCGGCTTAAAGTGAATATTCCGGCTGGAGTGGATGACGGCACTCGTGTCCGTCTGGCGGGCGAGGGACAGCCCGGGGCCAGTGGAGGGCCGGCGGGCGACTTGTACGTGTTCCTTAAGGTAGCTGAGCACTCGTTTTTCGAACGCCGCCAGCAGGATCTGCACTGCACCATCCCGATCAACATCGCCCAAGCCACTCTCGGCTGTGAAATCGAAGTGCCCACGCTGGAGCAGCCGCATAAGCTCAAGATCCCTGAGGGCACGCAGAACGGCGAGCAATTCCGGTTGCGCAACAAGGGAGTGCCCGCCATCAACGGCGGCGCCCGCGGCGATCTGTACATTCACGTCTTTGTCAAAGTCCCCGGCCGGCTCTCGCGCGAGCAGCGGAAACTGTTCGAGCAGTTGCGGGACACTCTTCCGGTCAACAACTCGCCGGCTGAAAAAGGTCTCTTCGACAAGGTCAAAGACTATTTCGTGTAGGGCGCGAGAGTGAGCCCGAAAGGGACGACACGGTCTGGCGCATTGCGGCGCACCGGCGGCGAAGACCGCCGGCGTTACGTAACGCTGGCGATCTTGTCGCCGGCTCCGCGGGTCCAATGGCCTGCCGGTCCGATCAAGGGGCGCGCCGCGCGGCAACCCGAAAGTGCTGCTCCACACTTATCGCTGGCTCCGGCGGGATCGCTCCCCGAAATGTCCGTGATATAATTCCCGCCATGAGAAAAACGTTTGTCCTGCCAGTTTTGTTGGCTCTGGGCCTTGTCGTTTGCGTCGTGGCGCAGACGGATGCGGACTATTCGGGATGGATGAAAGACATTGCCAAAACCAAAGGTGGCGTGAAGAAGGGCATCGAGAGCAAATCGTATTCCGATGTCGCGGACAGCGCCACGCACATGGCTGGCTTGTTTAAACAGGTGGGGTCCTATTGGGCCGGTCGCAAAGCCAGCGACGCTGTGGGCATAGCCAAGGATGCACAGAACGCATCCAACGATCTGGCCGTGGCTGCCAAGGCCATGGACGATGCCAAGATGCAGTCGTCTTTCCAGGCTATCGGCGCTGCTTGCGGAGCGTGCCACATGGCCCACCGCGATGGCGCGCCCGGCAGTTTCACGATCAAGTAAATTAGCTGCGGCTCACGGTACGTTCCAATCCAGCCAGCGGAGCATTTCCGCTTGCCGGTCGGAATTGCCCATACGTACTTCAAGGTTCACGTAGCGCACACCGCGGCTCGCGGCGAGGCGCGAGAGAGAGCCGTCGTCTTCCGGCGGCTTTTTCTGCTGCAATACCACGTTATACGGCGAGGTGGCCAGGGTGTGAAAGTCCACCGGATCCGTGCACAGGAAGAACGCGTGCGGGTTGGCCGGCTCGCGCAGGGAAACGGCGTCGCTGACGGGCTGCTCATCGGCGACTGAATATTCCTCAGAGTTGTTGTGCAAAGCCACCAGCAGGCCCCCGGCAGGAGGGAACAGTGCCTTCACCAGGTGGGGCCTCCCGCGATCCAATAGTGCCAGGGCGGCGTTTAGCTGCGGTTCGGTCCATGTGACATTGAGGCGCTTCAGACTGGCCTCCGCGCCGGCTCGCGAAAACATACGGTTGGGGTCGATCTCGCCCCCATCGATCGGCACATTGCGCGTGTGGCTTTCGATGAGATAGGCGATGCCATCGTGTGTCTGCATGTGGCGCGTGAGCACCGCGCCCGCGGTCTCCTCATCCCCGTGGATCAGCAAATAGCGCCGCTTGGAGCGCCCGTTGCGCACAATCCGGAAACGGGCCCCCGCCAGACTGATGTGCGAGGGGCGAAAAAATGGTAGCCATCCGAAGATGAGGAACTGCCGTCGCGTGTGGGGCATCGCCATGCGCTGCCCACTGGTGCCGGCTCGCGCGGGCAGCGCATGGCGCTGCCCCACAGGCACCGGGTTCACGAAAGCTCCTCTTCGACGCGCTTCTTGTGTTTCGGTTTCTTGCGCGACGCCTTTGGTTGAATTGGCTTGGCCGCGGGAATCGGGCCCACACGCTCACGAGCGATGGCCTTCACTTCCTCGGCCAGCTTAAAGATCTTCTTCTTTTTTCGCGGCAAGCATCCTCCGGAGGGAAGCCGCCAGCATATGTGGCGTGAAAGGCTTAAGCAGGAAAGCCACACGCCCGGGAGCGGCGGCCTCCAAAGCGCTCATATCCACAGGATAGCCGCTGGCCCCCAGCACCCGCATCGCCGGATTCGCTTCTAGCATCCGGCGCGCGAGCTCTTCCATGCTTAGTCCGTCCATGGAGCCGTCCAGCACGGCAACATCGAAGCCAAGCGGGCTGGCTTGGATCTCCGCGCAGGCTCCGTCCGTGGTGGCGCACGTGGTCACAGAATGCCCGAGACGCTGTAGATAAGTGCTCATCATCTTGAGCAAGGGCGGTTCATCGTCCACCAGCAGGATGCGGCCTCGGAGCTCGCCTTTTTCCATCGTAAGATCGCGCTATGAGATTCTATACCGAATATCTGACGTTCAAAACCCAAAAACACCGAGAATACCTTAATATCACGCCTAAGGTGGAGAATGCCCTACGAAAAAGCGGCATACAGGAAGGCATGATCCTGGTTTCGGCCATGCACATCACCGCCGGCGTTTGGATCAACGACGCCGAGGACGGGCTGATCGCCGATATCGATGAGTGGCTCGAAAAACTGGCGCCCTTCCGCCAGGACTACCGCCACCACCGCACCGGCGAGACCAACGGCGATTCCCACTTGAAAAGCCTGCTGGTGCATCACGAAGTCATCGTGCCGGTGACCAACGGCGCGCTGGACTTCGGCCCGTGGCAGCAGGTCTATTACGCGGAATTCGATGGCCAGCGCTCCAAGCGCGTCATCATCAAGGCCATGGGCGAATAGAGTTTCGTGAAAGGAAAACCCGGCGCGAGGCATTCCCAGGGTGAGGTAATCATGAAACGCGCCTTTCTTTCGCTGTTTTTGAGCGCCGCACTGGCCCTGCCCGCGGAACTTCCTTTGAAACAGGTGGTCCTGTACAAACACGGCGTCGGCTTCTTCGAGCGCTCCGGTAAACTCGCTCCCGGAGATTCGGCACGCCTCGATTTCGACGCTTCCGAAATGAACGACGTGCTGAAGTCTTTGACGATTGAAGAGCGCGGCGGCGGAAAGATTTCCGGCCTGCGCTACGATTCGATGGATCCGCTGGGCCACAAGCTGGCGGGATTTCCCTTCAAGATCGGCGACGCGCAGGCACTGAGTAGCATGCTCGATCAACTCAAGGGCGCGCGCATCGAACTGACTTTCGGCAATGCCACCGTCGCTGGCGCTATCCTGAATGGCCGCGTGATCGCCGCCGGCGACAAGGAGCCGGAGCGTGAGCAGTTGACCTTGCTGCTGGATAGCGGCGAATTCCGCAATGTGGACCTGGGTGCCGCCGCTGGCATTCGCTTCACCGACTCCCGATTGCAGGAGCAGTTCCGGGATTACCTCGCGGCGCTGGCTGCGGCGCGGTCCAAAGACAAGCGCAGCGTCTACATCGATTCCACGGATGCCAGGGAGCGTGAAGTCGCCGCCAGCTATCTGATCCCCGCGCCCGTTTGGAAATCCAGCTATCGGCTGATCTTTGGCGCTGCGGGGCAGCCTGTGCTCGAAGGCTGGGCCATCGTGGACAATACGACCGGCGAAGACTGGAACAAGGTGCAGCTCTCCCTGGTTTCCGGGCGCCCCATTTCGTTTGTGAGTCAGCTTTACGCGCCGCGTTATGTCACTCGCCCGCAGGCGGACTTGCCCGACGATCGCGCGGCGGCGCCAGTGATTCACCAGCCGGCATTTGAAACTGCGACCCCGGACAGGTTGGCAAAAGCATTTGCCGCGGCCCCGCGCGCGCAATCGTTTCTGGGTGGTGTTTCTGCCGGTTCGAGCGGCGACGTTGACTTGGTGGCGCCCAGCACAATCGTTACCGATACCGCAGCACATGAACTGGGCGATCTGTTCGAATACCGGATCGGCGCGCCGGTAACCATCCGCAAGAATGAATCCGCCATGTTGCCTTTCCTGCAGCAATCTCTGGAGGCGCGCAAGCTGCTGATCTATTCCGAACGCGGCTCCCAGCACCCCACCAATGCCGCCGAGCTGACCAACACCAGTGGAAAGACGCTGGACGGCGGACCAATCACTGTCTACGACGCCGGCGCTTATAGTGGCGAGGCGTTGATGGAGACACTCAAGGCGGGCGACAAGCGGCTCATCAGCTACGCCGTAGATTTGGGAACACGCGTGACCGAAGCGTTCGGCGGCAAGCAAGCCGCCGTGCGGGAGATCCACGCCAGCCGCGGCATTCTCACCACCAGGCTCGCGGCCGAGGAAACTCGCACGTACACCGCGCGCAACGTGGACCAGAAGGCCAAGACACTGATCATCGAGCATCCACTGCGCCAAGGGTATGTTCTGCTAAACCAGAAGCCGGCGGAGAAGACTGCCAGCGCCTACCGCTTCGAGATCCGGCTCGCATCTGGAGCCACCGAGGAGTTTCCGGTGGCCGAAGAGCGCGTGTATGAGCAAACCTACACGGTCAGCAGTCTGACTCCGGATGCGCTGCTGGCACACGTCCGCAACCGCGATCTCAGCGCCGGCGCCCGCAATCAATTACAGCGCATCGCCGACCAGAAGTCGCAGATCGCCGACACGCAGCGGGCCGCGCAGGACGTGGAAAGCCAGATCCACGATTTGAACTCCGACGAAGACCGCATCCGCCACAACATATCGAGCCTCAACAATGTGAGCGGACAGCAGCAGCAGGTGCAGACCTATGCCCGCCAGCTGGACGCGCATGAGCAGCAGCTTGCGGGCCTGCGCGATCGGCAGGCGGAATTGCAGAAGAAGAAATCGGCGCTGGAAAGCGAACTGGGCAAATTGATCGAAGCGCTTTCGTTCTAAAACCCGCGCAGGGTCGGCGACAAGATCGCCAGCGCTACGTAACGCCGGCGGTCTTCGCCGCCGGCGCAGTTCTAATCGAAAGTGTCCTCCAAAGTTTCGGGGATGGGGCCGGTCATATCGAGCAGTTTTTCCAAGAGGCCGTCATAGAGCGCGGCGTAGGCTTCGAGCGAAGGATCGGGGGATCGACTGAGCGCCGCGGTGAAGGTGCGGCGCATGTGCCGCACCGCCACCAGCAAGAGTTTCAACTCGTCGTCGCTGAATCCGAATGCTCTCGCCATATGCTCAGAGTAGCGCCGGGACGGCGTCACGGGATTTTGCCATCGATTTCGGCTAAATTCGGGTGGCAATCCAGCCACCATGACCTGGTCAAAGGTAAAGTCGGGTACCAGATACTGCCGCCATAGGACAATCGCGCCAAACTCAAGCTGGCGTGCGGATCCGCTTGCGGCAAGGCTCTCCGACCGGCTTGCGCTAGACCCTCCGTACCACTGGGTGCAGGACCGTACATACTTCTTTGTCACTTGACTTCACAACGATCTAGCGTAAGGTGGAACGAGACGGGAGGTGGACTTTTGAAGATTTTCACGATTGTGTTGTTCGCACTTGGTGTGACGGGAACTGCCCTGGCTATTACTTCCGTGCCGGAGATTGACCCCGGTATGGGCGTGAACGCTTTGGCGCTCCTGGGTGGCGCTTTGCTGGTGATCCGAGGTCGTCGGCGCCGTTAGGCCATCACGGTCTCTAACTAACTCGTACAATTCTGGAACTCGCATACAGCGCCAAAACTGCGCCTTTAGTGGTCGGGGGTGCGGGTTCCAGACGATTTCGTAGTGAGTGGCCTGCGCAATACTCACCGGCCGGCTTACGGTAGGCCTTCAGTACCATTCGATGCAGTACCGCGTCTCTTTCTTTGCCACTTGACTTGAGAGAGATCCATCGTATGTTGGAACGAGACAGGAGGTGGACGTTTTGAGAACGATTACGCTGGTGTTGTTCGTACTTGGGGTGACCGCAGTTGCGATGGCTACCCCAATACCGGAGATCGACCCCGGTACGGGCGTGAACGCTTTGGCGCTTCTCGGTGGCGCCCTGCTTGTGATCCGAGGCCGCCGACGCCGTTAAGGTATCACGGTCTTTGACCTACTCGGATTGATCTGGAGCTCGCATTGTGCCCCTGAGTTACCACTCGGGAGTCGTTGGGGGTTCCAGATAGTTTCGGGGATATGGTCTTTCCCCGATGACACACCCTCCTCTCCCAGCCCGCGCAGTCCTCCTGGAACGATTTTCCGCCGCCAGTCCCAATGGTCCGGCCCGGTCGCGGCTTCTGCAGAGACTCGGTTCACTGGCGGGTCTTTTGGCAGTGGAATGGATCGCCGTTTCGTACGCCTTTAACTCACGATGGGGCGCGCGCACGGTCTTCATGTGTGCCGTAACCTTCGCTTGCATTTTTCTGGGCCTGGGATCTCTGAAGTCGAAGAGCGCGATCCAGCGGATTTCCCATCAACTCGGTGAGACGCCGATCTCCTGGAAGCTCCTGATCGCGCATTTCGGCGCCATGCTCGCGTTCTGGGCCCTATCGTTGATGTCACTGGCGAGCACCGCTTCGCCGCGGGCTGTCGCGTTAGTGGGGGGAAGCTGGTTCCTGGCAGCGGGTGCGGGCATGGTGCTGGCGGCAGTTGCCTTCGTGCCGCTACGGCTGTGGTATGAGTTTGGACGCGGGGCGGGCTATGTATGGATCCTGGCCGCCGGCGGAACCTTTATCGCCTGGAAACTAGTTCTTCCCGCTGAGATGCTTTGGGGAAATTCGCTTTGGAAACTGCCCACTGACCTTACATTCCGGCTGGTTCACTTCTTGCTACAGCCCTTCCTCTCCGGGCTGGTTTCCGATCCCGCCACCAGGGTCATCGGCAACCAGAATTTCCAGGTAACCGTAGAGTATATGTGTTCCGGCCTCGAAGGCGCGGCCCTGATGTTGGTTTTCAGCGTCGGCTGGCTCTGGTTCTGCCGCCGGGAGTGTCGATTCCCACAGGCCTTATTGTTGATCCCAGGGAGCGTCCTGGTGGTGTGGTTGCTAAATTCGGTGCGAATCGCGGGCCTCGTCCTTTTGGGAGCCGCGGGCGGCGCGAGCGTCGCTGTTAATGGCGCGCACTCGCAGGCCGGCTGGATTTTGTTCAATGGCGTGGCCCTGGGCGTATGCTGGGCGGCGGGTCGTGTTTCCTGGTGGTCCGCCCGGGAGCGCGTCCGGCTTCCGGCCCGCACTACCGCGGAGAACCCCACGGCCTCATACTTGATGCCGTTCATCATGATCCTGGTGGCCGCCACGATCTCTCGCACGGCGACCGGAAACTTTGAATGGCTGTACCCCTTGCGGTTCTTCGCAGCTGCGGGAGCGCTGTGGTTTTTCCGATCCCGGTACCGCGAACTCGATTGGCGCGCAGGCTGGCTGGCGCCGGTTGTCGGCGCTGCTGTTTTCGTCATTTGGATCGCCGCCGAGCGAGGCGGCGGTCAGGCTACCAATGGAATCGCTGCTGCGATGGGCTCATTGCCGTCATTCGCGAGGATCTCCTGGCTCTCCTTTCGAACCCTCGGAGCGGTCATTACGGTTCCCATCGCCGAGGAACTGGCATTTCGCGGCTTCTTGATTCGGCGGCTCATCTCCCCGGATTTCGAGAAGCTCGATTTTCGCCGCTTCACCTGGCTGTCGGTGGTGATCTCCTCGCTCGTCTTTGGAGCGATGCACGGCGAACGCTGGCTGGTCGGGTCAATAGCAGGGCTGCTATACGCCTGGGTATATCTCAGGCGCGGACGAATCGGCGATGCCATCGTGGCGCACGCCACCAGCAACGCGCTGATTGCCGCTGCCGTTCTAATCGCTGGCAAGTGGTTTCTGTGGTAGGCGGGCCCACCGGCGACAAGATCGCCAGCGCGACGTAACGCCGGCGGTCTTCGCCGCCGGTAAGGCCTATTTCTTCTTCAACTCTAAATTGACGATGGCCTGTTTGCGGTCGTCGAAAGAGCTCAGCGTCTTGGTACGGCTGGAAGCGCCCTGATAGTCGGCTTTGAGCTCGTAATCGATGTCGGCGCTCAGTCCATTGAAGTAGTAGGCGCCATCGTCTTTGGTAATGAAGGATCGGATCTGCAGCGTCTTGAGGTTTTTCATTTGCACCACTGCGCCATTGACGGCAGTCCCATCTGCCGCGGTGACGGTGCCTTGCACCGTGCGCGCGGTGCCGGAATCGTCTTTCTTCTTCTCCGCGGAAATTGTAGGAGCCAAAAGCAGCAGGCCGAGCAATGCCGACATCCACAGCCGTTTCCGCTTCATAGCTGTCCCCCTGATTCCCGACGGAAATGGCGCTCCTTCACTTCCAGTCCTCGTCGGATTCTTCCTCTTCGTCCTCTACGAAATCCTCATCGGCTTCGTCCTCTTCTTCCACTTCTTCAGCCGATTCCACTTCCAGAGGCTCGGTCCCAACCACTTTGAGGTCCGCGCCGCACTCGTCGCAACTGATCGTGTCGCCCTCGTCGACGTCTTCCTCATCCACATCGATTGCGCCTTCGCATACAGGACAATTGACCATCGATGCACCCTCCCGAATTAATACGATACGACAACTTGCCCGCTTTGCAACTGCTGTTTGAGGTTCTTACCGGGCCAGCCGGCACTTATCCGCCGGGATGCCTGTCGAGCTATCCAAGGTGTCTCACAAGGCCCCTCAGAATCATTGTACTCGCATCGTTATAATGAAAGGATTGATGCACCAGAAACTGAACGAGAGGGTTGTGGATCCGGATCCGCAGGAGACCGCGGAATGGGTAGAGGCGCTGGATCAGATCATTGATGAAGCCGGTCCGGACCGTGCCGCCTATCTCCTGGAGCAGCTTGCCGAGGCGGCCCATTGGAGTGGCGCCACTCCTCCCGGTTCGCTGAACACTGCTTACGTCAATACAATTCGTCCCGAAGATGAGGTGCCCTATCCGGGCGACCGCGCCATGGAACGGCGGATCAAGAGCCTGATCCGCTGGAACGCCATGGCCATGGTGGTGCGCCAGAATAAGTACGACCCGGGCATTGGTGGCCACATTTCCACCTATGCATCGCTGGCCACGCTGCTCGAAGTCGGATTCAACCATTTCTTCCACTCGCATTACGACAATCAGCAGGGAGACCTGGTGTATTTCCAGGGCCATGCTTCGCCCGGAATTTATGCGCGCGCATTTCTGGAAGGCCGGCTGAGCGAAGAGCACCTGAAGAATTTCCGCCACGAATTGCGCGATACCCCCGGATTGCCGTCTTACCCGCACCCCTGGCTGATGCCGGACTTCTGGAAGTTTCCGACGGTGTCCATGGGCATCGGTCCGCTCAACGCGATTTACCAGGCGCGCTTCATGCGTTACATGGAGAACCGCGGCATGATTCCAGTCACGCCGCGGCATGTCTGGGCGTTTCTGGGCGACGGCGAGATGGATGAGCCGGAATCCATGGGGTCGATCACGCTGGCGGCGCGCGAACGGCTCGACAATTTGATTTTCGTCATCAACTGCAATCTGCAGCGGCTGGATGGGCCGGTTCGCGGCAACGGCAAGGTGATTCAAGAATTCGAAGCGGCCTTCCGTGGCGCGGGCTGGAACGTGATCAAGGTGATCTGGGGCGGCGATTGGGACCCGCTGCTGGCGCGCGATACCACCGGCCTGCTCCGCAAACGGATGGGCGAAGTGGTGGATGGCGAATACCAGACATACGTCACCAGGGATGGCGCCTACATCCGCCAGCACTTCTTCGGGAAGTATCCGGAACTGCTGGACATGGTGGCGCACTTGAGCGACGAGGATCTCTTCAAGATGCACCGCGGCGGCCACGATCCGCGCAAGGTGTACAACGCCTACAAAGCCGCGCTGGAGTGCAAGGGTTTGCCCACGGTGATCCTGGCCCACACCGTAAAAGGCTATGGCATGGGTGAGGCGGGCGAGGGCCGCAATATTACCCACCAGCAGAAGAAACTCAACGAGCAGGAGATCGCCCAGTTCCGCTCCCGATTCGAGATTCCCATTCCCGATGAGGCAGCGCTCAATGCCTCCTTCTACAGGCCGCCCTCGGACAGCCCGGAAATGGGATATCTGCTGGAGCGCCGCCGGCTATTGGGCGGAACCATGCCCCATCGCACCGTGCCGCCCAGTTCGATCGAAGCGCCGCCTCTCGAATACCTGAAGGAATCGATCGAAGGGTCCAGTGGCCGGGAAGTCTCCAGCACCATGGCCTTCGTTCGTGTGCTGACGTTGCTCATGAAGCATCCCGAGATCGGCAAGCGCGTGGTGCCGATCGTTCCCGATGAGGCACGCACGTTCGGCATGGATGCGCTGTTCCGGCAATTCGGCATCTATGCCAGCCAGGGTCAGCTCTACACACCACACGACGCCGAGATGTTCCTGTACTACAAGGAATCGAAGGACGGCCAGGTTTTGGAGGAGGGCATCACCGAAGCCGGCTCCATGGCTTCCTTCACCGCCGCGGGGACGGCCTACGTGAATTACCGCGTGCCCATGATCCCGTTTTTCATCTACTACTCCATGTTTGGCTTCCAGCGAGTGGGCGATCTGGTCTGGGCGTTCGCCGATTCGCGCGGCAAGGGCTTTTTGTGCGGTGGAACCGCGGGCCGCACCACTCTTTCCGGTGAAGGGCTGCAACACCAGGATGGCCACAGCCTGGTGCTGGCCAGCACCGTGCCCACCTGCGCCGCATACGATCCGGCTTACGCTTACGAGATCGCGGTGATCGTGCAGGATGGGATTCGCCGGATGTATCAGGAGCAGGAAGACCTTTTCTATTACCTGACCCTCTACAACGAAAACTATCCGATGCCGCCCATGCCTAAGGAAGTCGATTCCGAGGGCATTCTGCGCGGCATCTATCGTTACCGCGCCGCGGAAAAGGGCAAGGCCCAGCTGCAGCTGTTCGGCAGCGGACCGATCCTGAATGAAGCTCTGCGCGCGCAGCAGATCCTGGCCGAGAAATACGGCGTGGCGGCGGATGTTTGGAGCGTCACCAGTTACAACGAGCTGCGGCGGGATGCTCTGCGAGTGGAACGATGGAATCGTTTGCACCCGGACGAACCCGAGCGGAAGCCCTACATCGTGCAAGCTCTCGAATGCGCCGAGGGGCCGGTCGTGGCCGCCACGGATTACATGAAGGTGGTGGCCGATCAGGTAGCTCCCTGGTTGCCGGGCCGCATGGAGACGCTGGGGACCGACGGATTCGGACGCAGCGACAACCGCGAGTATTTGCGGCGCCACTTTGAGGTCAATGCCGAATCGATCGCCGCGGCCGCGTTATCCGGCCTCGCCCGCGATGGCAAGTTCGATGCCCAGAAGGCCCGCGCGGCGATCGTCGAGCTGGGTCTGGATCCGGAGAAGCCCGATCCAGCGCGGGCCTAAGGTCCTCCCTAACCGAGTCCATGCAGACCGGACAACGCGTCGCTGCCGTTGGCATGCTGGTCAGCGGCACGCTGGCCGTGGTCAAGATATTCGCCGGCATTGCGGGCCATTCCACGGCAGTCTTGGCCGACGGCCTCGAATCGGCCGGGGACGTCTTTGCGTCCGGGTTTGTGCTGCTGGGCCTAACCCTCGCAGCGATACCCCCCGATCAAGACCATCCGTACGGCCACGGCCGGGTGGAGACTCTGACCGGACTACTGATTGGGCTGGTTCTTGCCGCTGGTGGCGCCGTGATTTCCTTTGGTTCCGTGCAGCGGCTCGGGGAACCGCACCCCCCCCCGGCCCACTATGTCATCTGGCCCTTGCTGGCGTCCTTGATCGCCAAATCCGGCCTGGCGGCGTTTAAATTCCGGCACGGAAGGCGAATGCACAGCGCCGCCCTGGTTGCCGATGCGTGGAACGACACGATGGATACTGTTTCGGCTACGGCAGCGCTGATCAGCGTCCTACTGGCGCTCGACGACCCCGCGCGGTTCCTGGATGCCGACCGCTACGGCGGCTTCGTGGTCGGGTTGATCGTGATTGTAACCGGCCTGAGGGTGTCGCGCGATACGGCCATGCAGTTGATCGACACCATGCCAGATGAGCGCTTGATGACACAGATCCGCCGGGCAGCGGCCACCGTGCCCGGAGTTAAGGGCGTCGAAAAATGTTTCGCTCGCAAGACCGGCCTGCGCTATCACGTCGATCTGCACCTGGAAGTCGACCCCGAGCTGACGGTCCGGCAGTCCCACAACATCGCGCACGAAGTACGCCAAAGCATTCTGCAGCAGCTCGACTGGGTGGCCGATGTGCTGGTGCACGTGGAACCGGCGCCGTAATGCCGAACCCTCGCTCCCTCACGGTCGCGGTTCGGTAACGGATGTGAAGCCTTCGGATGCGCTTTACCGAACCGCGACCGTCAGGGAGTCGGGGTTCCGCCAAACTTAGCTGAGGCTAACCCCTGCGCTCGTCAATGTGTTTTGAATGATCGACAGCGGGTCGAGCGTTCCGGCCTGCGTCGAAGACGTTTGGTTTGACAGGAAGGCCGAGATCTGTTGGCTCAGTTCGTACGCCAAAGTGGTTTGATTCGCCGCCGCACTGGTTTGGCTCGAAGTGGATTGGTCAGAGCTACTGGACGACGCGTCCATGTGGTGATGATGGCCATGCGCGCCGCACATCGCCTGGGCCAGATCCTGAATATTCGGAAGCGTGCCGTTTTGCGAAGCGCTGGTAAAGTCGGTGGCGAGCTGGGTTAATTGTGCGGCTTGCGTTGTGTTGCCATCGGTGGTTGCGGTCTGAGCGGCGGTCTGCAGGTTCGTCGCAATCTGCGAGGTGACCTGCTGGTACTCTGTCGGATTCGACTGCTGCAGTTGTTGCAGAGTGCTCAGCACCTGGGCAAAAGCCGAAAGTTGCGGGTTGCCGTCCTGCGGCGTGGCGGACAAAGCGACGGCGGCGCCGGCGCCCGTAGACGTGCTGTTTGTTGAACCGGCGCTCGCGGCGCCGCTGAGGAGGGACTGCATGTATAGCTCCAGATTATTGGAAACGCTATTGACGTTCATGCCGTGGGATTGGCATTTCCGGGGCCGTCTCTAATCGTCTGAAACCACTGCTGGATGACCTTTGGCGCACGCCAAATTCTTGCCGCCGCGGCGAATTCTTAACGCAGCCGCGCTACGCGCCCATCTCGCGGCGAATCGCATCCGCAATGCGCGTGGCGAATGTTTCGACTTGTTCCAGGTCCGGGCCTTCCACCATGACCCGCGCCAGCGGCTCGGTTCCCGAGAAACGGACCAGCACGCGGCCCGTTTCGGCGAACTCCTCTTCGGCACGTTTAATCTCACGCGCGACCGAAGGCACTTCCGTCAGCACCCTCTTTTTACGCACCCGCACGTTGATCAGCTTTTGCGGGTAGACCTCGAAACCGGCCGTCAAGTCATCCAGGTTTGCTCCAGCCTGGCGCGCGATAGCGAACAGTTGCAGCGCGGTGAGCAGGCCGTCCCCGGTAGTGGCGAACTGGCGGAAGATCACGTGGCCCGACTGCTCTCCGCCCAAGACCGCACCGCGCCGCTCCATTTCTTCGAGGACATATTTATCGCCCACGGGAGTGCGAATCATGCGGACGCCTTCGCGCTCCAGGGCCTTTTCCAGACCGAAGTTGGACATGACAGTCGCCACCACCGCTCCGCCATCCAATTGGCCGCGGGATTTTAGCGCCCGGGCCGCCACCAGCAGCACGGCATCGCCATCCACGATCTTGCCGCTGCCCGCGATAAAGATGGCGCGGTCGGCATCGCCGTCGAATGCTACACCGGCGTCGGCTCGCTGGGCGCAAACGGCCCGGCGCACATTGTCCACGTCCAACGCGCCGCAATTCAGGTTGATATTGCGGCCGTCCGGCTCCGCGCAGAGCACCGTCACCTGGGCGCCCAGGCGGCGAAACAGTTCGGGCCCGAGCCGATAAGCCGCGCCGTTGCCGCAATCGATCACCAGGCGCATGCCGTCCAGGCGCGTCCCCGCTGTGGAAATCAGGTGCTCGAGATACTGGCGGTCCAGCCCTTCATCGACCGCGATGGCCGCGAGCATCGGCGTCAAGCCAAGTTCTTTCAGACGAAAGATTTCCTGCTCAATGGTGTCTTCCTCGGCGTCCGGCAGCTTGAAGCCGGAGTGGCTGAACACTTTGATGCCGTTATCCTGATAAGGATTGTGGGAAGCCGAGATCATCACGCCCGCCAGGAAAGGGCCGGTGCGGGTCAAGTAGGCCACACCTGGAGTAGTGATTACACCGGCATAGCGCACCCGCGCGCCCCGGCTTTGGATGCCTCCAGCCACCAGCTCCGCGATCCATCGTCCGGATTCGCGTGTATCGGCGCCGATCAGGATCTCCGGACTGGCGTCGGCCGCGGTGACAACGTCCCCCAGAGCGACACCAAACGCATGCACGGTCTCCGGATCGAGTGGGTATTCCCCGGCCACACCGCGAATTCCGTCTGTTCCGAATAGCTCTTTGGGCACGATTTCTCCGGGGTCTTCTGCTTATTTCTTTTTCATTACGACCGCCACCACCACCTGCGGCGACGACTGGAACCGCACATACGAATCCGGCACAAAAGCATTCACGCGCAGCTGGAATGTCCCTACGGCAGACGACACGTCCACCGGGTCCGTGATGGCAGCGTCGACGCGCGCCACGCGGCTGGCCGGTCCGCTGATCGGCATAAGAGGTGGTGAGACCGTATACCGCCCGACTACGTAGCCGTTGGCTCCTTCGCCGGTGAAACGCGCGTGGACGGGAATCGTGCGATCCGCGCGCCGGTCGAACTCGAACCGAATCGCAGAGGGAATGGCGCGCACCAGCCGCACTCCCCGGGCCAGAGTCAGGTTGCCGTCTCCGATCTCGAAAGTGCGCTGGCCTGGCCCGACACTGGACATGTCCAGGACCACTGCCGGGCTCCGGCTCTCGCCCACGCCGCGCACCTCGCCGGCGGGGCCACGCAATTCCAGCGTGACCGTCTCGCTGGGCGCCGAACTGATCTCCAGGTCGTCCGGTATGTTGCGGTAAGCTACGCGCACAGTGGTGAAGGTGGAGAGCTCCGGCTCATTGGCCACCAGCACCCAGATGGTGAACGCGATCGCCAGCGCCAGCAGCTTCCACCAGAAATTTTGGGTCAGCAGCCCGATGGTCCACTGCATCTTGTTCACGGCTGGTTGACCTTCTCAACAGTCCGGGTGTCGCTATTGAAGCCGCCGGCTTCGGGCGCGTGCGGGACTTCGGAAGCCTCCGGCCGAGTCGGCCGCTGGAGACCAAAATGCTGATTGATCCGATCGACCAGTTCACCCAGGGAGATTCCAGACACCAGTTCGCCAAAGGCCGCAACCGAAATGCGGCCGGTTTCTTCGGAGACGACGACGGAGAGACAATCGGTCTCTTCGGTGATACCGATGGCTGCGCGATGCCGCGTTCCCAGGTTTCGCGAGACGCTTGGATTGGTGGTTAGGGGGAGGAAGCAGGCAGCCGCCGCGATGCGGTCCTTCTGCACGATCGCGGCGCCGTCGTGGAGTGGGAGGCCCGGCTGAAAGATGGACAGCAGCAGATCCCGCGAGATTTGCGCTTCCATGTGCACGCCGCTCTCGACGAAGGTGCGCAATCCGATATCGCGTTCCAGCACAATGAGCGCGCCTGTTTTGTGCGCCGCGAGTTCCTCCACCGCCAGCACGATTTCGTGGATCGCTTCGGGCGCCCGGAAGCCGGCGCCGACCCAGCTCTTTCGCCCGATGCGCGCCAGCGTGCGGCGAATCTCCGACTGGAATAGAACGATAATCGCCAGGCCGAGATACGGAACGATGAAGGAGAGCAGGGAACGCAGCGCCTCCAGTCCGAACCCCACCGCGATCCCATACAGGCCGACCATCATCATGATGCCGAGCAGAATATGACCGGCGCGCGTGCCGCGCACTACCATGAGCGCCTGATAGACCAGGAATGCGACCAACAGGACGTCGATAATCCCGGTGACGGTCAGACCGGGCAGCGAGAATAAATGGGGAAATAGACGCGACATACCGTCCCAAACCCCATCTTAACTTAGGGCACTCCCCAGAGCACGTTAATATCCAATGGTTACAATGGACTATGCCTTTTGCTCCCGTGTCTGAGGCGCTCGATCAGATCCGCGCCGGACGCATCGTCGTAGTGGTGGACGACGAAGACCGGGAAAACGAGGGCGATCTGACGATCGCGGCGGAGAAGGTCACGCCCGAGATCATCAATTTCATGGCTACGCACGGCCGCGGCCTGATCTGCCTGGCGCTGACTCCGGAACGGTGCGACCAGTTGCGGCTGCCCCTCATCAGCGCCCAGAACACTTCCAGCTTCGGCACCGCGTTTTGCGAATCGATCGATGCCCGGGAAGGGGTCACCACAGGAATCTCGGCGGCCGATCGGACGCGCACGATCCTGGCAGCCCTCGATCCGGCGTGCAGGCCGTCCGATCTGGCACGGCCGGGACATATGTTTCCCCTGCGGGCCCGCGAAGGCGGAGTGCTGGTGCGCGCGGGTCAGACCGAAGCATCCGTCGATCTGGCGCGCCTCGCAGGGCTGAATCCTGCCGGCGTCATCTGCGAAATCATGAACGAAGACGGCACTATGGCGCGCGTCGCCCAGTTGGAGGAATTTTGCGCGCGCCACCGCCTGAAAATGGTTTCGGTGGCCGAGGTTATCCGCTACCGCATGAAGCACGAGAAATTCGTGCGGCGCGTGGCGGAAGGTTGCCTGGAGACCGAGTGGGGCGCATTCCGGACGGTCGCGTATGCCAGCGACCTCAATCCCGAATACCACGTGGCGCTGGTGCGCGGCGAGGTCGAGGGCAAAGAGGAAGTGCTGGTGCGCATGCATTCTCGCTGCATGTATGGCGACGTATTCGGTTCCACGGCTTGCGATTGCGGCCGGCTGGTGCGCGAATCGCTGCGCATGATCGCTGAGGAAGGCATGGGGGTGCTGGTTTACCTGCACGAGAGTGGTCCAGGATTCCGGGTGGACCGCGACCCCACCGGAGCCGCGCGCCTGACCTCACATGGGCGCGAGTTCCTGCATTACCAGGGCGCCGACGGGCAGCGCCAGTTGCAGCATGAACACGGATTGGGGGCGCAGATCCTCTCCGATCTGGGCCTGCACACTATACGATTGTTAACTAACCATCCGCGTAAGATTGTTGCCCTGGAAGGATTTGGTATCGAAATCGTGGACCAGATCCCGATTCCGCGATAGGTCAAGAGGGCTCCCTTTGGTCGCGGCTCAGTAAGGCACGGAAAATGACCGCCTTACAGCGGTCACTGGAGTTTGTACATTTCGAGTCCGGGTAGCCGCCCACCAGGCGGCGAAGACCGCCGGCGTTACGTAGCGCTGGCGATCTTGTCGCCGGTGTTGGGCGGCGCATGGCGCTGCCCAGACCGCATTACAGCGGTCACAGGTAGTAAGGCGGCATAACGTTTGTTAGCGTAACGTTTGGTTGCCGAACCGTTTTGTTGCCGAGCCGTGACCGTAGGGAGCGGTTGTTACACTTACCGGAACAATACCGGCGCCGCCCGCGTTAATAACAGCAGAAGGATATCGTCCTAATGAATATGAAGGCTTCGATTTTTACTGCCGCGCCGATGGCGATTGTTTTCGCCGGGCTGCTGCCCGCCGCCGATCCGCAACTACTCAACCTGGTGATGCCCGATGCCAAGGTGATGGCCGGCGTCAATGTGGATCAAGCCAAAGCCTCTCCCTTCGGTCAATACGTGCTCGTTCAGGTGCAAGCGCAGAGTCAAAATCTGCAGCAGCTCGTGACCCTGACCGGGTTCGATCCCACGCAAGATCTGCACGAGCTCCTAATGGCATCGAACGGTGTCCAACCACATCCCTCCAGCCTGGTGCTGGCGCGCGGAACGTTCGATGCCACCAAGCTTCAGGTGGCCGCCCAAGCCGGCGGTGCGACTACCATGACCTATGACGGTGCGACCATCGTGATCGACCCCAAGGGAGCCAATGGCGTCGCCTTCCTCAACGGTGCGATTGCGGTGGCGGGCGATCTCGCCAGCGTCAAGGCTGCCCTTGACCGCCAGAGCGTGCCGACGCCCCCCGACGCCGCCCTGCTGGTCCAGGTGAACCAACTGAGCACGACCGAGGATGCGTGGGCCGTCTCCGAAATTCCACCTCCGGCTATGAAGTCGGGGGCCAACCCTTCGGGCACGCCCGCCATTCCATGGAACGCATTTCAGAAAATCACGCAGGGAAGTGGCGGCGTGAAGTTCGGTGCGCAAATTGTAATGACGGCCAATGCGCAGACAGCCACGCCCGCTGACGCCACTGGTTTGGCCGGCATACTGCAGTTCCTGGCCAATCTGGGCCAGATGCAGGGGCAGCAGAATCCTCAGGCCGCAGCGATTCTCAAGTCGCTGGTGGTGACTGCCAGCGGGAACGTCGTGCAAATTTCGCTGAGCATTCCGGAGTCGCAAGCCGAGGCGGCTTTCCAGCTTAAGCCGAATGCGAACGCGAGCCCGAAGGTACGGCAGCCGGGCCGGCGGCTGTAGTGATGTTGGCCGGCCGCAGCCACTTTTACCCGGCATGGTAGGACGGAGCCCTGGTCCGCGCGGCTCCCCCGGACCCGCTCTCCGCTCAGGGTGGCGGCTGTAAACCGGACACAGGCAAGAATGGGCAAGAACTAACTTGACTGACCAAGACATGCTACGCTTGAAAAAGCGAAGGGGCGACGAATCGCCCCTGAAATGTTTTGGTCTGGAAATACCAACGACCCGTTGACGCGGGCCGTCTATCCCAGTGTACATGCCCGAGACTCTCATTTCCAGCCAGAGCCAAGCGCTGCCAGTCTGCCTCTTCAGCGAGAATCCCAACAGGCTGGTGAGCTTGTGGGATATCGTGAATAAATTTGATGCCGCGAGGCTCTGTCAGCACGTGAGTAATTTCGCAAATCTGCAAGCGGCTTTTACGAACGCCAGCGCCGAAGGAAGGCCCGCTCCTCCAGAGGAGGGCCTAATGCTTATTGGCCAACTAATTCACGCAAGCCGCTTGTGTGAAGTGATGGAAATGCTGGACGTGGTACACACCTTTAATCGCATCCAGGTGCATTTAGCGCCTAATCTCCCCGTCGTGTCCCCAGACGCTTCCGTCTTCGCGATTGAGGCTCGGCACGCACGGGAGTTCCTCATCACGGAACTACAGAAGAGACGTTTCTTATTCATCGCCCCCGAGAGGGCCGCTTATCTTGATCAGGATGCGCTTTTCGGCAAGGGCGTATTCGACGCATTTCCCAGTGCCCGCCCCGATATCCGCGAGGGCGGAAACTGCCTTGCGGCAGACTGCGGCACCGCCGCCGTGTTTCACCTAATGCGCGCCGTTGAATGGGGCTTGAGGGCGCTCTGCGTAGACCTAGGTTTCCGTCGGCTCAGGACCAAAAACAGAAAGACTGGTAAAGTCACTTACATGCCACTCGGTTGGACCGACTGGGAGACAATTCTCAATCAGTTGAAAGCCAAGGTGACCGAACGCGTCGGAAAAACTAAGCGCGGCCCCAAAAAGCAGCTTTACCAAGAATTCTACTATCCGGCACTTCAGGATATCGAAGGAATCAAGGACGCCTGGAGAAACCATGTCATGCACACGCGCCGCGAGTACACTCCAAAAGGGGCTGGGGACGTTTTCGATTACGTTCGGCGGTTACTAGTGAATTTGTCTTCCCGTGTGTCCGAGTGCTGAGGTCTATTTGAGCCCCGGCCGCCAGTGCTTCGCTCGCTCGCGGAGATACCAAGGCAGAAGCCAAGGCAATCCCACAATTAGAAGCAATACGGCAATCCCTACCGTATCGCTCACTCGTGCGGCGAACGAGTGTAGCGAAACAGCCAAGCCGAAGATCCAGGCGGCATAGAAGATAGCGAATCCATAAACGCAGGCTACTTGCTTTAGGTGCGGCCGGCGCTCATCGCAGATCACGTAATCGCGGTGCGTGGAGGCAGCTACATAAAGGGTTCGGACCCGCATCGGAGACGCCTTTACGCGCACGCTTCTCAGGGGAATAAGCGGAAGAAACAGAACCACAATCCATTCGGTTGTCACGTAAGAGCCATCCGGCCAGAAGTCGCGTTGTCCTACGAAAGCGGTGCCGAATCCTTGGATCGAGGATGGCATGGGCGAGATTCTACCATGCGCCAGGATGTGCCATGATGGAACCGATGAAGCCTCACCCGGAAATGGTCGAAGGCCCGGAGGCGTTCAGCCGCTTCCGCGGCGCGCTCAAGACGGTACTGTCTGTTCCTAAAACCGCCGTCGTGAAGCAGGAACGCAAAGAGGCCAGCAAAAAGAAATCCCGGAAGTCTTGAAAGCTTGCCCTGCAACTTCCCCTACAAGTGGAAAAGAGGCCGTGCGATCAGTTTCAAAACGGCATCAATGCCATCCAGCGGTTCGCCATCACAGCAGAGATAGAGGTTGTCATCGTCCTTCACACACATCTCGATGGTCGAATGTTTCTCGTCCCACTGAGAGGCCGCGCTGGCGCGCATCTTTGTGCGCAGTAGTATGCGTCGGCTAGAAAGAGCTACCTCGACCGAAACAAACGGGAAGCGGCTGGCATTGGTCGCTGAAAAGTGTTGAGCGTTGCTCCTCGGTTCCTCGAAAAGAACATTAGCCAGAATGCCCTGATGCTTCGCTATTGCAGTGATGCCGCGCTTCGCCTCACGCACCAACTCACCAAAGAAATGCTCACTTTCTTCCTTAAGGACCTGCGCGTGATGCAGCCGCAAGGCGTCTCTCTGCGATTGCGCTATCTCACGGTGCTGAATGTCGGCAATTAGCTCACTGGCCCAGTCGCCCATATCTTTGCATCACGCCTTGTGCGCTTTGCGCTTTCCGCGCTTCTGGCGCTTCCGCTCCTGCTTAGTTAGAACACGTCGCATCGTCCGGCAGGTTGCCGGTGAGTTGATCCCAGGTTAGACGTTTCCCAACGATCTGAGAGAGCGCTAGCCGAAACCGCCCGTAGTCGTCCAGGACCTTGCGATTGTTGTAGCGAAATACCTGTTCGTCCACGTAGCGGTATAAGTGAAAAGGCTCAACCGAGATGTATGTACCCTTCAGCCCGCGCTTAAGCAGCGACCAGAAGTTTTCCATTCCGTTGGTATGAACTTCGCCATTCACGTAGGCAACCGCATGGTCTACCACTTCGTGCTGAAACTCATCCAGCCCCGGATACGAAGGCAGCGAATCGGTGAAGATTGCGGAACCGGCCAGCACGTGTTCGCGGATGTACCCCTGAACAACCGGACGGCGGTTGGTCTCGACAACCTTGGCGCGCACTTCGCCGCCGCGTTCGAGAACGCCCATCACAATGGTTTTCCCTTTCGGACCGGGCGCTGTGATTCTTTCGGCCCTTTTGGAGGCGTGCATATTGCGCGCCTTACCTCCGATGAAGGTTTCATCCGCTTCGACTTGGCCGGACAGCTTGTTGATGGAACCCTTATGAAGAGCGAACCGCAGGCGGTGCAGCATGTGCCACGTGGACTTCTGCGAGATGCCGAGATCGCGCCCAACTTCATAGCTACTGATTCCGTTCTTGCAGTTGATGAGCAGCCACAAAGCAGCGAGCCACTTATCCAGGCCGAGAGGGGAATCCTCAAACACGGTCCCTGTCTTGAGCGAGAACTTCGGGCGGCTGTGCCCGCCGTAGCACTTCCAGAGACGCGCATTCGCCAGCCACGTAACCTTTTCCGCGCCGCAAGTCGGGCATTTCACCTTGCCGTCCGGCCAGCGAAGTTCGGTCATGATGGCCTTGCAGTTCTCGAAATCGGCGAAGTAGAGAACCGCTTCCTGAAGTGTTTTAGGCTCTTCCATGAACCTATTTTCGCCTAAAATGCGTGGTCAGTCAAGTTAATTATTGCCCAAGAATGCCTGTGCTACTCGGTGGCACCGGCATCCCTGCCGGTGTCAGGTTCTTTTCGGAAGTTTGCCTGACGCCCCATTGCCCCAGGCAGCCGGGCACAGGTCCCGGAAAAACGGGCACGCCTGGCAGTGCCCCCCCTCATTTAGTAGAAACTCCAGCCTGTCCTGTGCATCCTGAAAATCGCGCACGATTTGTTCCGGCGAGTCCAGCAGCGACGGTGTCAGGTCGATTTCGATGGCGGTATCCGGCCGCAGGAAATGCAGCCACGCGTGGTCGGGCGGGCGTCCGGTGATCCGCTCTACAGCCAGCGCATAGAGCCGCAATTGGATGGCATAATCCTGTGCCCGCTGGTGCGCTTCCATGGCGTTGACAGCATCGGTCTTGTAGTCCACGATCACCAGCTCGCCACCCTCCTCGAACCACAGATCCACCTGTCCGCGAAGCACCAGGCCTTCCACCGCCATGGAAAAATCGAATTCGCGTTCCAGCCGCGAAGCCTTGGCGGCGCGCCGTCCGAGCTGGCTCTGGCGAAAGATCGCGGCCATGGCCACCGCCGCAGGGTCGGGATCCGCAACGGTTGTTCCAGCCAGCAGCGCGTGAACCTGAGTGCCGAATTCGCCGGCGGATAAATCATCAGCGTCTTCCAGCTTGCGCGGGCGCCCTTCGAAACCCAGGTAATGGCCTAGATAATATTGGCGGGGACACTTGGCGAAGGCGGCCAGAGCCGTGACCGTGGCGTTGGCATCCTGCTGGTCGCTCACGGTTGGCGGCGCCGCGAGTTCGATCGTCTCCACGGCCTCCGCCAGTTGCGGCCGCACCAGCCGCTCGGGAGGTTGATGTGTAACTAACAGTCGCATCTTCCATTGCGAACCATCCGGCGCGTGCTTGGTCAGGATCTCGTCGCGCGGCTCTTCCGGTTTGATCCCCAGGCGGTCGCACACCACCTTTGCCCAGCGTTCCGGTTTCTTGCCGGAGCCCGAAAAACTGAGCACCAGGTGCTGCTCGGCCCGCGACATGGCTACATATAGCAAACGATCGCTCTCTTCGCCTTCGCGCTTCTTGCGTTCTTCGCGGATGGCGTGCTGGAACAGGTCGTCCTTCTCTTTTCCGCTGGCTGGATTACGCCAGCGCGCGCCCAGGCCGTACGCGGGCGAGAAAGCGATCACCGGTGGGTCGGTCTCCACTCCCTTGTGCAGGGCGGCCACGAAGACGATGGGGAATTCCAGGCCCTTGGCGGAATGTACGGTCATCACATTGACCGCGTCGGTGGAGTCTTCCGGCGGCGCGTCCGGCTCTCGCGGATTGGACGCCCGCACCAGGTCCAACTCCTCCACGAACTCATCGAGTGACATCCGCGCAGACGCCTGGCGGGCCTGCGCCAGAAACTTCTCGATGTTGGCCCAGCCGCGTGGTTCGCACTGGTAGCCACAGTCGTCGATGGCGGCCAACAGCAGGCGGTCGAACGTGACGGACTCACGGCGGATGCGCCAGCCGTGCAGCCGATCGCGGAAGCGAGTCAACTTCGCGTAGTCGTCCGGATCGAATTCCCCCTGCGACTCCAGCCGGGCGAGGGTTGCGCCGAGATTTGCGTCCTCGGCGCGCAGCCGCAGCAGGGCCTCATCCGAGGCTTGAACCAGTGGAGAGCGGAGCACGGCAGCCAGGCTGATCTCGTCCCGGGGATTGGCGATCACGCGCAAAAGGTGAAGAAGATCCTTCACCTCCCGCGCTTCGTAAAAACCTTTGCCCCGGTTGACCACGTACGGGACACCCGACTCTTCGAATGCCTTGGTGAACTCGGTGAGGACCTCTGTATTGCGCAACAGGACGGCGACGTCTTTAAAACCGGACACAGGCCGGGAGGCCTGTGCTACCAATTCCAGAATTCGCCGCGCCACCCAGCGTGCCTCGCTGCGCAGAGCCTCATCCATGTCGCGAGCCGTTACGCTGAGAACCTCCACCGGAACCGGCCTTTCTTCGGGAAAGACACGGCTGGCAACCAGAGCACGCGGTTCGATACCCGCCGCTCCCTTCGCTATCGTCTCGACCGCCTGCAGAATCTCCGGCCGGCTGCGGAAGTTGGCCAGCAGTTCCACCAGCCGTCGCCCGTTCTGTTCGACGCTCTCGCGGTATTCCCGAAATACTTCCGGCTCTGCGTGACGGAATCCAAAGATCGACTGATTGATGTCGCCCACCGCGTAGAACCGGCCTGGTCGGCGGATGAGTTTCAGCAGCTGCGCCTGCTGGCCGTTGGTGTCCTGAAATTCGTCCATCAGGATGTGCTCGAACTGGTTCTGCAAGCGGGTGCGCGCATCCGGATTTTCTTCCAGCAAGCGCACGGCGCACTCTTCCAGGTCCGCGTAATCGAGCGCGCCGGCGGCCCGCTTGCGTTCGCGGTAGGTTCGGTCGAAGCGTCGCACAATGTCGAGAAGCAGTGCGCGCTCCTGTTGGTACAACTCGGTGATGGCGGTGTAGGGCAGTTCGTCAATTTGCCGCTGAAGCTTCTTCACCAGATCGTAGGCAGGGGTATTCCGCTTGCAACTGGTAAGGTTCTTGGAGAATTTCTCCATGGCGTGGAGGGTATCGATCGGACCGCCGACGTTCACGATCTGCCCGGCTTCCTCAATACTCACGCTTACGGCGTAACGCTGCTTCGGGTTCCAACCCGCGAGAGGATCGGCCCGCAATGCGCGCAGCGTTTCGGCAATATCCTGGCGAGAGGTTCCTGTCGGGGCCGGAACGGCGGCCACATCCTCCACGGTCATGCCGGCGCCGCGCATCGCGTCGTAAGCCGAAAGCACGGCCTCTTCAAACTCCCATGAGGAAAGGCCGCGAATCAGGGCACGCACCGCTGCGGGCCGCTCCTCGAACAGCGCGGCCATGGCGGCGGCGATCGACTCCTGTTGCAGACGCCAGGACTCGCGCTCATCGGCAACATAAAACTGCGGATCGATGCCGGCGAAGACGGCGTTCTCCCGCAGCAGTCGGGAACAGAAGCCGTGCACCGTCGAAACCCACGCGCGCTCTAGCCTGCCGCGCATTTGCGGATCGGCGCCGAATTCCTCCGCCAGTTTCGTGCGCATGTTTCCCGCGGCCTTTTCGGTGAACGTAATGGACAGAATCCGCAGCGGATCCACCCCGGCATCCACCAGGCGTCGGAAATACTCCACCAGAACCGTGGTCTTCCCGGAGCCGGGCCCTGCGACCACGCAGGCGTCCAGGTGGCGTTCGGAGACATCGACGGCCCGCAGTTGATCGGCGGTAAGTTCCTTCTCGCTCACGCGCCTCCCGCGATTGCCGCCGGCTTCGCGATTTCGATGCGGCAGACGTCGCGCACGTCGCAGAAGCGGCAGCTGCCGGTGTCGGCAGGCGCGGGTACTACGCGGCCCGCGCGGATCTGCTCTACCATCTGCACGACACGATCGCCGGTCGTTTGCCACTCGGCTGGGAACTCATCCTCATTCCAGCCGACATACTCGACCTTGCCTTTTAAACCCACAAAGAACACTTGCGACGGCCTCACGCCGAAGACCTTCTCCGCCGCCATAAGGTACAGCGGGGCTTGCAGAGCGCTGCCATCCTTCTTCTCCTTCACTCTCTGCACACCGCTGTATTTGTAGTCGACGATGCGGGCCGTGCCATCGGGAGCCGTGTCGATGCGGTCGATCCGGCCGGAAATCTCAAGCGAATCGCCCAGCGGAAACACGAATTGGAGCTCCGTTTGCGAGGTGTAGCCTGGGCGCGGCCAGCTTTCGTCGGTGGCGAAGCGTTCCAGGTCTCGCAACATCCCGTTGCGTAGACGCTCGGTGTGATAGCCCTGCGGAATGCGCTGCTCCTCCAAGAAGCGTTCGTAGACGCGCTCAAACACGGGTCCGATTTCTTGCCCATCGGCATACCATTCGGCCAGTACTGCGTGCACGATGTTGCCTTGCAATAGGAAACTCAACCGGTCTTCCGGCCGCGGGGGCGCTGTTTTGAGGCGGAGGAGGCGAGTGCCGAAATATTGAAACGGGCACTGCAGGAAGGTTTCCAGCCCACTCGGCGACACGTGCGCCGTTTTTTCTTTCAGCACAGTGAGCATACTAGGCGCGTGGATTGCCGTTGCGTTCGGAATTCCCAGCTTGTGACGCGGCTGCGGGCGAACCGCGCGCGCATCCTCAAGTGGCACGTGGATGTCTTCCAGGAACAGCGAGGGTAGAAGGCGGTCGCCTCGCGCATCGAACTCCGGATACGACAGAGTCGCCAGCATTCTGGCGCGCGCCAGCGCCGAATCGAACAGCGCGCGCTCTTCCCGTTCGAACTCTGCCGCGGTCCGCACACGGATGCCCGCGGCATTCAGAGCGCAGCGCGCCGCGTCCGGGAAAAATGGATCCTGCGGATGAAACTGCGGGAACTGCCGCTCCACCATGCCGCAGACAAAGACCACCGGAAGTACCCACTGGCGGGCTTCGTGGGCGCTCAGGACGTGAACCACGTTGCGGCGGCCGTCCTTCAGGCGCAGGGGCTTCAGGCGCAGCACCGATTTCGCTGCCCGCCAGTATTCCGCGATGCCCACCAGATGCTCCGGGTCAAGCGCCTGCGCCGCTTCCGCAAAAGCCTCATCCAGAAGGTCCAGCACCGCGGCCTGGCTCCGCCATTCGAGGGCCAGAGTGTGATCCTCGCCGCCTTGTGGGCGCGCGGGACGAAACAGATTGCGCAGAGTACGGAACCGCGCGGCCCAATCGGCGGGCTTCATTTCGAACGAGCGCCATTCCTCGAGCGTCCGAAAAGAATCGACGAGCCGCACCAAGGGGCTCTCCGCGTCCCCAGCGAGCGCTCGCAAACTCCCCAGGCCGGCATTCGGAATCTGCTCGCGCACCGCGAAATCTAAACGGTCGAGTGCCGGGGAGTCGGCGAAGCGTGGCGCCAGGCGCAAAGCCTTCAACGTAGCGGCATGATCCCATCCGCCCAGCATGGCGTCCAGTGCACCCGTCAAGAAGCGTGTCACGGCATGCTGCTCGGTATCGGTGTCGAAATAGAAGCGCGCGGGAATTCCGAATCGTTCCAGCGTGGCGCCGAGCAACGGAACGTAGGTCTCCGCGCTGCGGACAACAATTCCCATTTCACGGAAGGGCCGGCCCGTAGCCTGATCGAGAATGCGGCGCGCGATCTCCTCCACTTCCCGTTCGATGCTGGGTGCGCTCAATTTTGCGATGGCGCCGGAGGGCCGCACCCTGGTGGCGCGCTCCTCTTCGTTAAATCCCATCGCGACGAGTCTGTTGCGCATGGCTTCGGTGGCGTCTTCGGCGAGCGCGATGATGACATCGGCGTGACGCGCGATGGCTTCGATCACCGCCAGTTCCGGGCCCGGCAACGTATGAAATCCATTCATCCAAACAGTCTGGATGCCGCCCAGGCCGTCGGTATGGATACGGGCCGCGGCGCATTCCAGGCGCTTAGCGCGCAGCAGCAGGCCCCGCCGGTCCAGCATTCGATCCACTTCTTCGTAGACCGCCAAGAAAGCGGCGGCCAGCGGCGCGTCGGGAAGACAAGCGGCCAGACGAGCGCTATCGCATCCCGCGGAAGAAAACTCGGCTATGGTGCGCGCCAGCGATGCGCAGAATCCCGGTAAGCGCGCGACGCGCCGAAACTCGGGACGATTGACATGCGCCACCGCCTCCTCCACCAGCAGGTAGAGCACCGCCTCCGACGCTTGCGGAAAATCCGTAGCCCTCTCGTCCACGAATCGCGAGAGCGTTTGAATCAGGTTGCGGCGGAAGACAAAACCCTCGCGCGCGATCTGGTTTTCCAGATGCTGCGCCATAGTCGCAGTGGGCACCAGCAATCGCACAGCATGGTTCTGCGCGCGCAGGGCTTCACGGAAGCGGTCGAGAAGGAAAGTAGTTTTTCCCGATCCGGCGGGGCCGGTAATGAGCCGCATCCGCTCTAGTGTATATCAGGCGAAGAGAAAGCGAAAGAGGGAAATGTCTGGTGGGGCGGACCCCCTGGTCCGCAGCCGACCCCCGGTCGGCTTGTCGCGGGTAGCAACCAGTTGACCCTTCGCGCCCAGAGCGGGACCAGGGGTCCCGCGCGGACCGGGGGTCCGCCCTCCGTTTCGATTCCGGGCCTGGCAGCGTTAGTGGCGTTGCGTAGGGCTGCGCGCTACGTTTCCGGCGTCACCCAAAAGCTCTCGCGCCACTCCCCGCCCGCCGGAATGCTCTGCAACTCCGAATACACGCCGCTGTGCGCCAGGTTGAACGCATTGGTGATGGCGGCCATAGGCTCGAAACAGATATAGTCGCGTCCTTCGGGGGCGTAGACCACCGCGATGCGGTAGTTCGGCCCATAGCTAACGGTGAGCTTTTCCCGCCCGCCCATCACACGGAACTGGGCTGTGCCATCGGGCTCGCGAATCAGGTTGGCGAAGACATCGTCCAGCGGCCGCTCACGCACCGCATGCGGGTCCGCGAATTCCATCGGCCGTCGCTCACCGGTGGGAATCAGGAACTGGTCCAACACCAGGTGGTCGCGGGCGGCGATGTGCGCCTTCCATTCATCGCGCGGGGCATCGTGCAATTGGAAGTAAGGATGATGGCCGACCGCCACCGGCATTGGCTGGTCGCAAAGATTCTCGATCGCGACCTCGATCTGAAGCGCCCCGCCCGCCAGCCGATAGGTCATTTCGATCTGGTGGGCGAAGGGAAACTGCGCCATCATCGGCGGATGTTTCCAGAACTCCAGACGGCTGGTGGCATGCGCCGATTCTTCGTCCGCTCCCGACGAGACCACCACCCAGTCGGGTGAAAACATCAGCAACCCGTGTATGGGCTTCTGATTCGGGTCCAACCGCAGATTGCCCAGCGAAGCATTGAGCAGATATTTCCGATCGTTCACCCAATACTCAAAGCCATCGATTCGATTTCCCCACGGCGCCAGAAATGGGATGCCGCACAACTTAGGATTCGCCTTCAGTTCGGCCGGCCCGGCGTACGGAAACCATAAATAGTTTTTCTCGTGAACGGAGAATTCGTACGCGATATTACCGATCGATGGCGCGATGGAAACGCGCATATCGCGCGAGCTATCGGCGAGCTGGAGCACTTCGATGCCGCCTACGGTTGCCTGGCGCGCGGAATACATCAATACTCTACACTTACCAGGAACAGGCCCTTGGCGGGTGTTGTGGGGCCCGATTTTTCCGGCAGTTCTGTAACATTTTCAATGTTGCCTTTGCCGGCTTCGATCAGCGTCCCCACCATGTTTCGCACCATGTGCTTGAGAAAGCCGCTGCCGCGCACGCGGTAAATGAGGCGGCCGGCCGGCGCCTCCAGCACCGAAGAATGGATCGTTCGCACCTTGGACCCGCCTTCCGCATCGCGGTCATCCGACGCCGCAAACACGCTGAAATCGTGCTCCCCCTCGAACGCCTGCGCCAGCCGCGCCATCTTCTCTTCCGCCAGCGGATAGGGGTAGTGGTGTACGTACGGCCACTCAAAAGGGCTGCACACTTCCCGCCGGCAGATACGGTATTCGTATGTTTTCGCTTTGGCGTCGAACCGCGGATGGAAGTTTTCTGGAACTTCTTCGACCGAAAGTATGCGGATCGTGGGCGGCAGCAGCCGGTTCACGGCGCGCTGCAGGTTGATGACAGGAATTGGATTGTCGAGCGTAAAAGCGGCCACTTGGGCCAGGGCGTGGACTCCCGCGTCGGTGCGGCCCGAGCCAGCCACATGCACGGGCTTGCCCTCCATATCCGAGACGATCTGTTCGAGCGTTCCCTGGATGGTGGGCAACCCCGGCTGCACCTGCCATCCGTGAAACTCGGTGCCGTCATAGGCCACCGTGATCCGGATGCGGCGCATCAGCTCGGGCGCGAGCCGGGTTTTACCACCGGGATGCCTTGCGCGCACAGCGGGCACGCTTCGGCATGGTGCGTAGCCGTGGTGAGAGTCGCCAGCGCCACGCGCGGCACACCCGCATCGGCCCGGCCGCCGCTGCGGTCAATGATCGATCCCGCTGCCAGCACCTTGGCGCCGGCCTCGCGCAGCACTTCGACTACGTCGTAGGTAGTCCCGCCAGTCGTAATGACGTCTTCCACCACAACCGCTGTCTCGCCCGGAGTAATGCCAAACCCCCTCCGGAGCACCATCTTCTTGCTCGACGGGTCCCGTTCCAGAAATAGAAAGCGCGTTCCTAAAGCGCGCGCTACCTCGTGTCCGATAATGAGACCGCCCAATGCAGGGGAAACTACCAGTTGAATAGTTGCGCCGGTTTCCCGCTGCAACTCAGCAGCCAGTTTTTGGCCCAGCTTTTCGGCCACGTCCGGATACTGCAGAACCAGCGCGCACTGCAGATACTGCGAGCTGTGAAGGCCGCTGGTGAGCCGAAAATGGCCCTCAAGGTACGCTCCTCGCGAACGGAACAGCTCCAGGATGGACTCGGCTTGCGGCGTCACAAACGCCTACTATACCATTTGAGTTAAAACGAACCTGCCTATACCCCGAGGACAAAATATGTATCCAGCTAAATCCGGTATTGCCGTAGTCTGCGCAGCGCTTTTACTCAGCCCCGGAGGTCTGCCCGCCGCTGATTTTCTGTCGCGCGTATCAGCGCCCTATCAGGCCAGGCCGGCGGCGCCCGTCAATCGGCGCGATTCCGGCCGCCTGGAGGCGCTCATGCGCGCCGGCAATATTTATCTTTCCTTGCAGGACGCCATCGCGCTCGCGCTGGAAAACAACCTGGACATTGAGGTGCAGCGATACGATTCGCAGATTGCGGACGCGAATTTGTTGCATGCCCAAGCGGGCGGTTACGCCGCGCCCGCCATTGTGGGTGTGATGCCCGGCGCTGCCAGCGTGACCAGCGCGCCCCCTTCGGCCGGACTGCAAGGCTTCATTATCGATCCCATCACGCAGATCGGGCAGCCCGTCCCCAGTCTGGATCCGGCGCTCACTGGCAACGCACTGTGGACGCACCTGACGGCGCCCCAGACCAGTATTACCAGCACCGGGACGTCTTCGCTCGTCCAGCGTCAAGACACTTCGGGTGTCGCGGTGCAGAAATATTTCTCTACCGGAACTCTGGTCAGCCTGGGCTTGAACAACACGGCTATTCAGACAAACAACGCCTTCGCGCAGGTGAATCCGGCCACTTCCACCAGTCTGGCGCTCAGCTTCACGCAGCATTTGCTGCAGGGTTTTGGCCCGGCCGTAAACAACCACCAGATCCGAATTGCCAAGAACAACCGCGAAGTTTCCGATTTGAACTTTAAGGCGCAGGTGATCGCCACCGTCTCCGCCATCAAGGACTTGTACTGGGACCTGGTCAGTTATCAGGAGAACGTGCTCGTCCAGCAGGAGTCGCTCGCTGCCAACCAAAGGCTCAACCAGGAAGACCAGCAGCGAGTCCAAGTGGGGACGCTGGCGCCTATCGAAGTTACGCGGGCCGAAGCCGAAATCGCCGCCACCCAGCAGGCCGTCACGATCGCCCAGACCCAGCTATTGCAACAGGAAACCATCCTGAAGAACGCCCTGAGCCGGAGCGGCGTGCAGACTCCCGAAATCGCCAACGCGCATGTGATTCCGACGGATCGGATTCAGGTGCCCGAGGTCGAGGCCATTACGCCGATTCAGGACTCCACAGCCATGGCGCTATCGGCCCGGCCGGAATTGTCGCAATTCCGCATTCTCATTCAGAACCAGGAGATCGGTATCAAGGGGGTGAAAAACGAATTGTTGCCGGTGCTTGATGCCGTGGCCTCGCTCGCCAATTCCGGATTGGCAGGCCAGCCCGTGCTCTGCGCCGTTTCGAGCGGTGGAGTTTGCGTCCCGCCGAGCGGCGCTTATGTAGGCGGCTACGGGAGTGTCTTGGGCCAGGTTTTCGCGCGCAACTTTCCCAATTACTCGGCGGGTTTCAATTTGACCATTCCGATACGCAATCGCTCCGCCCAAGCCGATTGGGCGAGCAGCGAGCTGAACTTGCGCCAGCAGCAGCTGGGCTTGCTGCGCCTGGAGAACCAGGTGCGCGTAGAAGTACAGAACGCCGTGATCGGCGTGCAGCAGGCCCAGGCTCAGTACCAGTCCGCAGTCAAACAGTTACGCCTGCAACGGGAGACGGTGGATGCCGAGGAGAAGAAACTCGCGGTGGGCGCATCGACTACATACAACGTGATCCTGACGCAGCGCGACTTGGTCACGGCCGAGTCCAACCAGGTCGCCGCAGAAAGTGCCTACGCCAAAGCCAAAGTCGAGATGGATCGCGCCACCGGTCAGACGCTCCACAACAACGACATATCGATTGACGAGGCCTTCCGCGGCGTGGTGTCGCGCCCGCCCAGTGCGATCCCGGACGTTCTGCCGTCGCCGTTTCCCAAGCGTTAGTCAACGCCGGTGGTCTTGCCGCCGGTGGGGTTCGCTCTCAGACTCACCGGCGGCAAGACCGCCAGCGCTACACCAACCGCAACCATAATGGAGCGTTTTCGGGATTGGATTTTGCCGGCGCCGTTTCAATCTTGCATCGAGCGGCCGACCGATTCTCTGATTTGAAACGAGTTCGGGTTTGGTGCGGGAATTGCTCTAGACGGAGCGTGACTGACATTTCACAGGCCCTTGGAGAGATGGCTGACCTACGCTTTTTCCTACCCGCACAGTCACCACACCCTTAACCCCACCAGCATTCCACGAACGCCCTCACAGCCATCTCTTCGCCGGGCCTGTAGTTGTTTCGGGCGGCCGCGGGCGGATCTCGATTAGGATAGGTCTATGGCTAAAGGTATGTTTGATGTCGAATGCCCATGCTGCCAGACGATCCTCAAGGTCGATCCGGAGACCCGCGCGGTGATTGCCCATACCGTCCCCGTAAAACCACCCGCGATTGAAGATCTTGCCGCCGAGGTGGCTAAGCTCAAAGGCGAGGGGGCCCGGCGCGAAGCGGTTTTTCAAAAGCAGTTTGAGGCGGAGAAGAGCCACGGAAAAGTGCTCGAAAAGAAATTCGACGAACTCTTCAAGCGGGTGAAGGAAAATCCCGACGAGCCGCCGCGGAAGCGAGACATCGACCTGGACTAGCGCCGGGACCCCTCTGGTCGCGGCTCTGAAACACCGCCTCCCTAGCTCCGGCCGCCTCGCTACGCGCCCTTACAGAGCCGTGACCGCAGGGAGCGGTCTTCGGTCTTCCCGCCCCACCTACTCCACCGCCACCAGCAAATTCTCGGCGAACGGCCAATCGCAATCGATCCACTGCCGCTCCAATCGGAAACCGCCCAGGCGGGCCAGCTCGGGGAGTTGCTCGGGCCGGAACTTGTGGCTGGCCTCCGTGCAGATGGTCTCGTTGGCCTCGAAATCCACGCTCAGGTCCGCCCCGCCGATGCTGACGGTTTGATGCACACGGGAACGCAAATGCATCTCGATGCGCTGGGCCTCCTCTACGTACCGCGCCACGTGCTGGAACTGGCGCAGATCGAAATCGGCGTCCACTTCCCGGTTGATGCGGCCTAGCAGGTTGAGATTGAAAGCTGCCGTGACGCCGGCAGGGTCGTCATAAGCGAGCAGTAATTGGTCGATGGGCTTCACCAGGTCCGTGCCCAGCAAGAGCCGGTCGCCCGCCGCCAGGCATTGACGAACGGTGAGGAGAAAATCGATGGCGGCGTCCGGCTCGAAATTGCCGATCGTGCTGCCCAGAAACAGCACGAGAATACTTTGGCCGGGCGCTCGCTGGCGGACCACTTCGTGCAAACCGTCGGTGTAGTTTCCTTCCAGAGGAAATACGGCGCCGAGTGGGCTCAACTCCTTCGCGCAGCGGTCCAGCGCCGCACAGGAGACGTCGATGGGATAGTAAGTCACCGCCTGCCGCCGCCGTAACTGCTCGAGAATGGGGCGGGTTTTGCTTCCGCTTCCGCTGCCCAGTTCGGCCACCAGGACATTTCCGGGGAGGCGCCCGACCAGTTCCGGGGCGTGCTTTCCCAGCAGATGGGCATCGGCGCGCGTCAGCCCGTATTCCGGCAGACAGGTGATGGCGTCAAAAAGGGCTGAGCCGACGTCGTCGTAAAGGTAGCGGCAGGGAAGCGTCTTCTGGCCGGAGCCTGACAGGCCCGCTCTCACATCGCGCGCGAATTCATTGGCAAGCGCCCGTGCGTAGGTCATGATTGCACCAACCGGAATGTGGCGTAGATGTAAGGATACGACGGCCGGAACCAGTTGCGAAACGAGGGCCGCGCAAACCGCCGGGCCGTGCGCGGCGAGGCTCCTTTGAGAACGTAGTGTTGCCCATCGAAGAATGGCGCCGAGTAATTCGTGTAGTAGGGCAGGGGAGCGAAGCCGGGGAACGGGCCGAAGACGGTGCTGGTCCACTCCCATCCGTTACCGGTCATCTGCGCGGGTGCATCGGGCGGCGTGTCGTCGGCGGTTACCGGTATGGCGTCCCAGTAGTGGAAGTCGAGATTCCGGGAAGGTGCCGAACCCTCGGCGGCGCGATGGAACTGCGCTTCCGTGGGGAGCGCCGAGCCGCGCCATCGTGCATAAGCCTCCGCCTGGCACTTGGTCACGTACACGGGCGCATCGAGCGGCAGCGGGATCTCCGCGAACATCCCGCGGTAGAACCACTCATCACCCGCTCTCCTCCAGAAGAACGGCGCCGAGCCGCCGGCTCGCACGAACTCCAGGTATTCGCAATTCGTAACTTTGTACTTGCCGATGGAAAATGCCGGGACTTCCATGGTGCAGGTCTCGTACTCGTTGTCCCAGCCAAAGCCCTTCCCACGCTGGAGACCCAATTCCGCCGCGCCGCCCGGAATCTCGATCATCCTGTGACGCGCCCGTGGGGCAGCGCCATGCGCTGCCCAGCCAGCCTGCGGCGCCTTTCGGTCGTACTCCAGATTGTGAATGATGTACGCCAGCGTCTCCGCATGCATCAACCGATGTTCAATAGCGGCCTGTACCATTTCGTCCGGAACGTTCGGCAGTGCCTCATCGATCACTTCGCGGGTGCGCTGGTTGTAGCGCATCACCTCTTCGACGGCGGGCCAATCGGATACCCGATCGTCGGGTAAGTCGCCTTCGCTGGGGTCGATGCCGAACGCGAATAACCGGTCGAATGTGGGATGGAACGACGGGAGATCCAAGGCATACTGCGCCAGCAGATTCCAGTCGAAAGCCTCCAGGTGTCCCAGGTAGAAGATCATGCGATGCCGTTCCGGAATGGGCCTTTCGTACAGCGAATCGCTATGTACGATTGGAAACAGACCGTCCGTCTGACAACGCGCCTCGGCCAATTGTTGGGGGAGGGGTGTGTCCATGCCTTTCAAGTCTATCGAATTCGTCAAGCCCAGTCCTTAGAATGAAGGGGATGAGCGAACTCCGTTGGCACGCTTTATTACGAGAATGGGTGTCGGTTGCCGCGCACCGGCAGGACCGGCCACAGATGCCCGCCGACTGGTGCCCATTCTGCCCCGGCTCGGGCCGCGTGCCCCAGGACTATGACGTACATTTGTACCCCAACGATTTCGCCGCGTTTCGCCTGGACAATCCGCCTTTTATGGCGGAGCCCGGCCTGTTCGCCGCCACCGGCGCGCGCGGCGTAACGGATGTGGTGCTGTACCATCCCAACCACAATCTCACGCCCGCCCAGCTTTCGGTGGCGCATTGGCGCAAAGTGATCGCTTTGTGGACGGCGCGCTACCAGGAACTGGCCGCGCATCCCGACGTCCGCTATGTTTACATTTTTGAAAACGCCGGCGCGGCGATCGGCGTGACCATGCCGCACCCGCACGGGCAGATTTATGCGTTCCCGTTTGTGCCTCCGTTGATCGAGCGCGAGTTGAGCGCCGCCTCGGAACATCACGCGAGCAAGGGCGAGTGCCTCTACTGCCGTCTGCTGCAGGGAGAACTTGCCGACGGGCGCCGTATCGTTACAGAGAATGCCAGCTTCGTGGCATTCGTGCCGTACGCGGCCCGCTTTCCGGCGGAAATGCAGATCTGCGCGCGCCGCCACGTGGGAGCGCTGCCGGACCTGAGCGATACCGAAGCCGCCGATTTGGCCGCGCTCATCAAGCTGGTGCGCATGAAGTACGACAACTTGTTCGGTTTCGCCCTGCCCCTGATGATGATGCTGCGGCACCCGCCCGCGAAGGGTGCGCACCCGTATTTCCACTTCCACATTGACTTTTACCCGATCCAGCGCAGCGCCACGAAGCTGAAGTATCTGGCTTGCATCGAAGCCGGTGCGGGAGTGTTTCTGAACGATACCGTCGCCGAAGACAAAGCCCGCGAGTTGCGCGAGACCGAGCCGCGGTAACGCCGGCGGTCTTGCCGCCGGTGTACCATAGACAAACCATGCGCCCTTGGCTCATCCTGCTTGCAATCGCGGCCGCGCCCGCCCAGGAGCGGGTCTCCGACGGCGCCACCCACGCCGATTGGCCGCACTACGGCGGCACGCAGATGGCGTGGCGCTACAGCGCGCTCGATCAGGTCAACGCCGGCAACGTGAAGAATCTCACACCGGCCTGGATCTTTCAGACGGGCGACTACGTCGAGAATCTGCAATCCACGCCCATCGTGGTGGACGGGGTGATGTATCTCATCACCCCGCGCGCCCATGTGTTTTCGCTGGATGCCGCCACCGGCCGCCTGATCTGGCAATACAAATATCCAACTCCGCGGCCAGGCATACCCGGCAGCGAAGGGAACTTCGTGCAGAATCGCGGCCTGGCCGTAAGTGATGGCAAAGTATTCTTCGGCACCATCGACAACAACCTGGTGGCCCTCGATCAGAAGACCGGGCGCGAAGTGTGGAAGGTGGCCGTCGACGACCCGCGCCAGTGCGGCTGCAACATCGGCGCTGCGCCGCTGGTGGTGAAAGACAAAGTGATCGTGGGCGGCAATGGCGGCGACGACGCGCATCGCGGATACCTGACGGCCTTCTACATGAAGACCGGGCGGTTGGCCTGGCGCTGGTACGTGGTCCCGGGACCGGGAGAGAAAGGCCACGAGACATGGAAAGGCGATAGCTGGAAATATGGCGGCGGCGCGCCCTGGTTGACCGGATCGTTCGACCCCGAGTTGAACCTGGTCTACTGGGGCACGGGCAACGCCGGCAGCGACTTTTATGACGGCGCGCGCGTGGTTGGCGACAAGAGCAAAGACGTCAACCTGTACACGGCCAGCGTGGTGGCGCTCGATGCCGACACCGGCAAACTCCGCTGGCACTATCAGGAAATTCCGGACGACCTCTGGGACTTCGATTCCTCTTACGAAGTCGTCTTGATGGATCGCACCATCCGGGGCCGTGCCCGCAAGATTCTGGTCCACATGAACAAGAGTGGTTTGACTTTCGTTCTCGACCGCGTGAACGGCGAATTCCTGGGAGTATTCTCGGTGCCGGAGTTGCAAACGTGGATCACGGGCGTCACCGAAGATGGCAAGCTGGTGGGGCGCAAAGAGCCGGAGGTGGGCAAAGCGCTCAACTACTGCCCCAGCGTGGCCGGCGCCAAGAATTGGAACCAGATGGCGTACTCGCCGCGCACCGGGTTCATCTACACACCCACCATTGAGCTCTGTAACGACGTGACCGCGACTAGTGACTCGCCGAGCGAAGGCCACGGTTTCATGAACGGCAACTTCACCGTGACGCTGCCGCCCAATCGCACCAACTACAGCCACCTGGATGCCTGGGACCCGGTGACCGGAAAACGCGCGTGGAGCTATCCGTATAAGTACGTCTTGCTGGCTTCCGTGCTGGCGACGGCCGGCGACCTGGTGTTCTCCGGCGATCCGGAAGGATTCTTCTTTGCCCTCGACGCGCGCACGGGCGCCAAGCTGTGGAGCTATCAGACCGGCGCCGGCCACCGCGGGTCGTCGATTTCCTATTCGGTGAACGGCCGGCAGTACATCGCGACTCCCACCGGTTGGCAAGGGTCACTGGTGGGTGCAGCCGCTGCCGCCGCGTTCCCCGAGCAGGAGTTTCGCATGGGTTCCACGTTGGTGGTGTTCGCGCTGCCGCAACAGTAGGTGAGGCATGCTTTAGCTTTGCCCTGGGCAGCGCATGGCGCTGCCCCACAACTGCGGTGCCGGCGACAAGATCGCCAGCGCTACGTAACGCCGGCGGTCTTCGCCGCCGGTGCGGCTACCGAATCCAAAATGTCCCAACTGTGCCTGCCGCCCTACTGTGCAAACCGGCTGTGCACCGGTACCGGCGGCGCTGTGCCCTTGATCGCGATCCACAATATATCGTTCAGTTCGTGTTCATCCGCCATATCGGAAGCGCTAAAATCCAACTTCATCGAGCGCGATGCGGTGGCCGAACGCGCGGGGTTCTTCTCTTCCAGCGGAACGCGGGCCGGTTCGTTTCGATAGGGTGCCAGGTTTGCCGTATTCTGGAACGCGTTCGCCATCGGGCGCGCAGCGGCATCGAACATCGTCATCGGTTTCAACCCCAGAATCAGCTCGATGGTCCGCAGTACCGAGGTCGTGTTGTAGAGCGTACTGTCCACCACTCCGCGGCGCGTGTAGGGAGAGATCACATAGGCGGGAGAGCGATGCGAATCCACGTGATCGGCCCCATCCTGCGCATCATCTTCCAGAATGAACATCGCCGTCGAGGCCCAGAATTTGCTCTTGCTCAATCCCTCCACCATGATCCCCACCGATTGATCGTTGTCGGCCACGCAGGAAATGGGCGACCGGATTCCCGGCCGCGTGCCCTCCGTGTGATCGTTTCCGATAGTCATCAGCACCAGCGGCGGCATGTCACCGTTCTTTTCCCATTCCGCCAGATCGTGCAAAAACACCTGAATCCGCTTGATGTCGGAAAAGGAGCGGTCGTGCTGCCGGAACAAATAGTTGGTATGGGGCTTCAGCACCGGATCCTGCACGTCCTGAATCTGAATTCCAACGTCTGGCGGATGCGGCAGATTGACGGCGGTGAAGCCGTAATTGTAAAACGGCACTCCGGCCTCCGCGGCTTTGTCCCAGATGTGCCCGCCGGGCGCTTGCCGCGTGCCTTCCGGATTGCGCGCACCCCGCGCATAGACGCGGCGCGCGTAACTCATGGGCCAGGTCTTCTCGTTGGAATCCGGCGCAATCGCCGAAGTAGTCCAATAGAACCCGTCGGCGCTCACGTCCGCATTCACATAGAAGTTATCCAGCAGCACAAACTCCCGCGCCAGCTTGTGATGATTGGGAGTGATATTTTCGCCAAACAGCACCAGGTTCGGGTCGCCATTTCCTTCCTTCATATCGCCCAGCACCTGGTCGTACGTCCGGTTTTCCTTCATCAGGAGAATCACGTGCTTGATCGGTGTGGGTCCGCCAGGTGTGTCCGGCACCGGATTCCCCGCCGCCACGCCTGCTTTGTCTAGCAGACTGTCACGGTACGGAGAATTTTCCAGCACCGTCTTCGTGTAAGCCGCCAGTTCCGGGGCGCCGAAGTTATCCACCACCGAAGCGGATCCTTCTTGAATGCCGGCCACGTATTCAACTTTGAGCCCCGGGGCCGGCCAGCGGAAAGGATTTGGCCCGTTGGGATTTGGATGTGAGCCCATTCCCTTGCCGTTCAGCACCAGCAACCGTCCATCGGGCAGAGCGCGCACGGATGTTGGATACCACCCCGTCGGCACATAGCCCAGGACTTTCGTCGCACTTCCAGAAATGTCAGCCACCGCGATCGCATTGCCATCCGAGCATGCGATGTAGAGCTGGTGTTTATCCGGACTCAAGGAAAGTGAGCTCGGTGTCATTCCCACCGGTTGCCGCGGCGTCATCGCCACGCTCACCTTCTCTTTAACCCGCCAACTGCCGCGATCTTTAGCCAGCACGTACACATCGTTGGTATTGGCGCTTGCGACTGCCAGGCGCTGCGACTGGGATGTCGGCTGCCGGGCGGCGTCATCGTCATCGTCGCCCTGTTTCGCTCCCGCCGGAGGAAGCCAGAGCATCTCTGTCGGATGAGCGCCCACTGCCAGCCGGGTCAACTCGCTGCCGTCAGAAAGCCGGTACTCCACCACCTGGGATGTGCTCCAACTGGAAACAAAAACCGAATCGCCGCCGGGGCTAACGAGCAAGGCGTACGGATTGCGCGCGACTACGAAGCTGCGCGTTACTGTACCAGCCGCTGGATCGACCACCAGAAGCTTGTCCTGTTGACCATCCAACACAAAAAGCTGCCCGCCCTGCGACACCACATCCGCGATCAGATGCGCGGCGCCGGCCTTCTCGCCGGGATACAGATCGATCTTTCCTTCCGCGGCCAGCGACGCTCCATGGACGGCCAATACCGTCAGCGAACCACGCGCGCCGTTGCCCGCGTAAAGCTTGTCGCCTGCCGGTGAAAACGCCAGTCCTCGCCAGCCATCGCCGATTTCTACCCGCGCCGACTCGCGCACCGTCTCCATGTCCAGCAGACTGACTGACGCTGGTTGGTAGCCGCCGTTGAGCACGGCGATCATGCGGCCGTCCGGCGCGGGCACATAAGACATCGGCAGCGTCGAAAGCGGTATGTTCTTGCCGGCCGGCCGGATCCGCCAGCCGGTGTTGAGCAGAAACCCGCCGTCTTCAAGCTTGCCCACCGTGCGAACGCGCGCCTTCTGGGAGTAGATCGCGCCCGCAATAACAAGGAGAGCTACAAAAATAACTGGAATAGTTCGCCGCATCGATGAGACCTCCTGGATGCGGCTCTTATGTTACGCAAGCATTGTTACACCGGTATCACATTTCAGTTCCGCCTTTCTTACGCAATGTTCAAGTGTCTGTAACATGCCTTTGTCATAGTGACGTATGCGCGCGTTATCGCTATCTTCCGTCTTATTCCTGCAACTGGCCGGGATGCTGTTCGCTCAAAAGCCGGCCAGCGTCAGTATCTTGATGCCCGAGCGCACCCGTCTTCTGGTGCAGCAACGCATCGACCTGGTCATCGAAGCGCGGAATCTCAGCCGCTCCGCCAAATTGAAAGTCACCGCCAATAGTGAGGACATCACAGCGCGTTTTCAAGCGCCCATTCCGACCGAGCTGGATTGCGACGGCACCGCCGGAATGGTTTATCGCGCCGACGCGTTCGAGTTCGCAAAGCCAGGTAACGTGCAACTCCGCGTAGAGCTGCAGACTAGCGCCGGCCTGCTTAGTGCGGAGCGCACCCTCGAAATTCGACCTTTCAGTCTGCCCAATACGCCGCGCAATTATATCCTGTTCATCGGCGATGCCATGGGCAACGCCTATCGGGATGCCGCTCGGATTGTGGGACGCAGCGTGGAGACGCGCCCCGGCGTCCCCGGGCTGCGCGAAGGCTTCTTCGACCGATGGCTCGAGATGGATCAGATGCCGGTTACCGGGTTGGTGATGACTTATGGTTTCGCTTCCCTCGTGCCGGATTCGGCCGAGACGGGCACGCACTGGTCCACCGGAAACAAGCCGCTCACCGGCATGCTGGCCGCTTTTCCGGATGGCACCGATTGCCGTTGGCGTCGTCCCAATGGCGCCGATCCCCTGGCCGCCATTCGCGACAACCCCAAGATTGAAACCTTGCTGGAGTATTTGAGGCGCGTCCATCACTACCGCACCGGCGACCTGTCCACCGCTTTCATCACCGATGCTACCCCCGCCGCTCAGGGTTCGCACGTAGCCACTCGCGGCGCCACCTTCGAAATCGCGCGGCAATATCTGGAAGACCCCGTGCTCGACGGCACGCCTGCTTTCGATGTCGTCTTTGGAGGCGGCAAGGAGGACTTCGACCCCGACGTCCGCACCGACAAGCGCGACCTGGTCGCCGAGTTTCAGAAGAAGGGATATCGATTCATCAGCACCGCGACCGAACTGAAGACTCTCGGGCCGTCGACAGAGAAAGCTCTGGGACTCTTCCGGCGAGTCAACGAAGTGAAAGTGGACCCCCGCGGACTCACCGTCAAAGAGAACGGCAATATGGAGCCGGCGTACGACAAGCTCGGACTGCTCGGCCGCGCCAATGCCCGGCCCGGCAGTGAACCGCTGCCCGATTTCGGCGTCTGGAAGGACCAGCCGTTCTTGGACGACATGACCCGTAAGGCCATCGAGATTCTTTCCGGCCCCAATGGAGACCGGCCGTTTGCCTTGCAAGTGGAAGGCGCTCTCATCGACAAGCAATCGCACGGTAATCACGCGGCGGGCACCATCTGGGATACGTTGGAGCTCGATAAGGCAGTGGGCGTCGCGCGCAGTTGGTCGATGGCTCACCCCCAACGCCCGACCCTGATGTTGGTGACGGGCGACCACGATCAGACCATGTCGATTTTGGGTGTTGCCGATATCTCCGACCGCGATCTTACGGACCGCCAGCCCGTGGTCACGCCGAAAGGCACTTACTACAAAGACGCCGCCGTCAATCTGCGCTCCGACCTTCCCGCCGGAAATCTGCCACCCGAAATTGCCAAGAGCGCCGGGCGTGCCGGAATTCCCGACTATCAGGATGCGGATGGAGACGGCTATCCGGAAAATCGCGAAGTCAATGGCAAAGGGCGCAAGCGGCTGGTGGTCGGATTCCGCACGGGAGGACATGGCGGCACCTCTGTCCCCATCACGGCGGAAGGCCCAGGCGCTCTTTTCTTCACTGGCTATCTCGACCAGACCGATATCTTCTTCCGTTCCGCGCAGGCGTTGACTGAAGACACCACTGGCATCGACAAACTACTCGACCAGCTACGAAAACGCCGGTAACTGGGTGGGGCATGCTTTAGCTTGCCACCAAGGGCTGCCTGGGCAAGCTAAAGCATGCCCCACAATTTCACAAACGGATACTCTCGCGTCATCAACTGTTCATCACAACGAAACACAATCCCGGTAGTCTGCCAACAACACCAATAAATTTTTAGGCCAAGTGAGCCTTGAATGCGGGCGATTCCTCGCACGCCAGACTATAACTTTGCCGAAACGGGAAAACTCGCCATGAAATATATACGAAGCTTAATCTGTCTATGGGCGGCACTTAACCTGCCCGCACTTCACGCTCAGTTCGAATACGCGGAAATACTGGGCACGCTGCACGATAGCAGTGGCGCCGCGATTACGGGCGCCAAAGTAACCATACGGGGGCTGGATACCAACGTTCAAGCCTCGACTTTGACAAACGACCAAGGCAATTATTCCTTCCCGGACCTTCGTGCCGGTAACTATGAGGTGTCCGCGGAGTTCACGGGTTTTCGTCCCGCCAAGAGCGATACGCTCGTGTTGCGCGTAGGCGATCGGCTGCGCATGAATCTGACCCTCGAGCCCGGCCAGGTCAACGAACAGGTAACGGTGGAGGCCAGCGTCGCGCCGCTGCTCGAGACCGACACCAGTGTCCGCGGGGCAGTAATCGATAGTCAGCAGATCGAGGAGTTGCCCTTAAACAAGCGCGACTACAGCCAGTTGGTGTTGCTGGTGCCCGGCACGACCTATAATCCCCAACAGCGGCTGGGCGGGGCCATCAGCGTCAACGGCAACCGAACGCTGCAAAACGACTATCTGCTCGACGGCGTCGACAACAACTCCCACGCCACCAGCTACCGCGGCGATCGCGTCGACGTAATACTTCCCTCCGTCGATGCAGTCGAGGAATTTAAGGTACAAAGTAACGGCTACTCCGCCGAGTACGGTCATAGCGCCGGCGCAGTGGTCAACGTCACCATCAAGAACGGCACGAACCAGTTTCACGGCACAGGTTGGGAGTTCTTCCGCAACAGTGACATGGATGCCCATGGTTGGACGCCCACTCTGGGCGGAATCAAGCCCGAGGTTCGCTTCAATCTCTACGGCGCAAACATAGGTGGGCCCATCCGCAAGGACAAGACTTTCTTCTTTATCAATTACGAGGGCGATCGCGAACGCGACGGCACCAATTTCCAGCAAGTCGCTCCCACCGTGGCGCTGCAGCAGGGAATTTTCACCAATCCACCCGCGGGGCTCGGTTCGACGTTGAGCAAGCTTCCTGTGGATCCGACTACTGGCCTCCCCTTCCCCAACGGCATCATTCCCCAAAGCCGGTGGAGTCCAGTGGTGCAGAAAGTCCTGTCATACCCCGGTTTTCCGGTGCCCAACGCCCTCCCGCTCATCACCACACCGGGAGCTTATGTCAGCACCGTCGTGGACAGCGTGCGCTCGGATAAGTTCGATATCCGCATCGATCACTACATCACCAGCAATTGGCGCTTGTTCGGGCGCTACAGTTTTTCCGATTCGACAACCTTGCGTCCGGCGCCTTATCCCGGATATGTGGAAGGCTCCAACAACGATCAGTTCGGCACTACTCCGACGCGGGGCCAAAGTGCGGTGTTCGGCAGTACTCTGACTGTCAGTCCAACCAGCATTCTGGATTTGCGCCTTGGATACACCAGGCTGGGCGCGAATGTGTTTCCGCCCAACTACGGATCGCCCAGCACCGAAACTCTGCTGGGAATTCCAAATATGCCGCAAGGCCCCGGCATCAACGCGGGATGGCCAGAGTTCAATATCGCGGGACTGAGTCAGTTCGGCAGCACCACCTCGCAGCCTCAGTATCAGATTCCTAATACGTATCTGGCAAGTGGCGTCTTTTCCCTCCAGCGCGGCGCGCACAGTATCCGGTTGGGAAGCGATGTCACATACATCCAGACGGCCGTTCTCGATGTCTCCGCCATTCGCGGCGTCTTTTCTTTTCTCGCCAATACCTGGACGGGCAATCCGTGGGGAGATTTCCTGCTGGGGTTGCCCGGCGCATACACTCAAACCGGTTTCTTCGTGGCTTACAACCGGAATCAGATCTACAACTTTTTCGTGCAGGATGACTACCGCGTACTGCCGAACCTGACACTGAATCTCGGCCTGCGTTACGAATACGGAACTCCCATCTACGAGAAGTACAACCGGATGGCCAATTACAGCCTCGATACAGGCACCATGATTCAGGCCAGCGATAGTAACCCATATCTGGTGAACACGGACAAACACAACTTCGCGCCGCGCGTCGGACTGGCGTGGACGGTCAGGCCCAAGATTGTGATCCGCTCCGCCTACGGTATTTTCTACCAGCACACGTTTCGCCAGGGTCGCGAGAACCTTCTGGCTGAGAACGAGCCCTTCCTTCAGAACCTCACCGCCCCGCAGAGCCCCGGTACGCCTAACCCCATCACACTCGAGACTGGGCCTCCGTTGAACTTCTTCCAGACGGCACTCCAGACCGAAGTGTCGGTGCGTGGCAACGATCCGAATCTCAAGGCCGGAAACGTGCAGCAATGGAATTTCACCACCCAGTACGCTTTGGCCAAAGATTGGATCTTCGAGGTGGGCTACGTCGGCAACAAGGGCACCCACCTCTCCCGCTTCTGGAACGCCAATCAGCCGACCGTGCCCGGCACAGCGGCCACTTTGGGTGCGCGGCGTCCGAACCAGGGATTTGGCGACGTGGAATACATGGACTCGGGTGGCAACAGTTTCTACAATTCGCTGCAGACCCGGCTGGAGAAGCGCTTCTCCAATGGCTTAACTTTGCTGCATTCTTTCACTTATGCGCGCGGTCTGGATAACGTCGGCGCGTGGAACGATGTTAACCCCGGCGCCTCCCTCTATCCGCAAGACGCCTACAATTTCGCCGACGAAAAAGCCCTGGCCGAAAACATCATCAAATTCAATTCGGTTGCAAGCTGGGTGTACCAGCTGCCCTTCGGCCGCGGCCAAAAGATGATGACTTCCGCACCGCCTATAGTGAATGCTCTCCTCGGCAATTGGCAGCTCGACGGAATCTGGACCTGGCGCACTGGCCTTCCTTTGACCATATCGAGCCCTGCGTGCGCAGCTTGCCAAATGGGAGGCGACCGCCAGGAGCGCGCCAACGTGGTTCCCGGTGTTTCGCCGTCGGTGAGCAATCCCAGCGCGGCCGATTGGTTTAATCCAGCAGCCTTCGCTCCCCAAACTACGCCCTATGGCACCGTGGGACGCGACACCGTTTGGGGACCTGGTCTGCAGCAATGGGACCTCGGCATTGCCAAACGATTCGCGATTGCGGAGCAGCGCTATTTCCAATTCCGCGGCGAGATGTTCAACACGTTCAACCATGTCAACTACCAGCCACCAATTGCCACCGTGGGTAGCGCTGGGTTTGGAACCATCACCTCCGCGCTTCCCGGAAGAAACGTGCAACTCGGTTTGAAGTTCTACTGGTAGATTCGAGGCAACTGACATGCGTAAGAAATTATTGACACTGGTCTCGATTGGGCTTCTGAATCTTCAATACCTCGGCGCATGGGGCATTCGCGGTCACACCGTGGCCAACCTCGCGGCTGTCGAGGGGATTCCTCAGGATGGGCCTGTGTTTCTCAAAGCCCAAAAGGCCTACATCGGGCACTTGGGAACCATTCCCGACACATGGCGCAGCCCGTCCGAACCGTATTTGCGAATCTCGGAGGACGCGAATCACGGCTGGTATACGGAAGGCTTCGACTTCATTCCGGACCCTCCGCATTCCCGCACCGAGTTCATGCTCCGCGTCTACGACGAGTATCTGAAGACTAAGTCCAAGGATCCCGAGCGCGCTAAACTCCTGAACATCCGTTACACCGGACTGCAGGCTTACTCGATCATGGAGGGTTACGAACGGATAAAAGCCGGCATGCGGCTGTATCGCGCCGTATTGAATCCGGAACAATCCGACGGCACGAATATCGGGAAGTCCTACGCGGCCATTTCTCCCCTGCTGCGCGACCCCGCGCAGGTGGCGCAGATGCTGGCCAATGACATCGCATTTTACATGGGTTGGGTGGGACATTACGTGGCGGATGCCGCCCAGCCGCTTCACAACTCCATCCATCACGACGGCTGGTCCGGACCCGATCCCAAAGGTTACACGCGCGATACCAGGATTCACGGCCGGTTCGAATCCCAATACGTGGATCTGATCGGCGTCACCGAAGAGGACGTCGAGAAATACATGCGCAAAGAGCCGCGGCACCTCGATGACGTCTGGAAAGCCGTGCTGAATCATTCTCTCGAAGCCCGTGACTCCACCGAGGATGTCTACCGTCTGGATCTCCGCGGCGCATTCCAAAACAAGGATGATGCGGAGGCGAAGGAATTGGTGTGTAAGCGCCTGGCGGCCGGAGCCTCATTCCTGCGCGACCTGGCCTACACTGCGTGGATCGAAAGCGCCAAGCCCGTGCCGCGCGTGGAATCCATCAACCAGATGCAAAACCCGGACAATCCTAGATACAACCCCGCTGCCGGTTCGGCTCCCGCCCCGTGAGTGGCACAAAAGTGGCACAGGCCTCCCGGCCTGTGTCTGGTTTTAACCCGCGCCCTTTCACCGCTTCCCCCGCTTAGAAGATTTCTTTGCCTTCTTGGTGGACACCCGTCGCGACTTCGGCACCTTGCCGATTCGAGCATCCCTGGCGATGATCAGATCGCAGGCGCGCAGCGACGCCTCCTCGAAATCCGGTGCATCCACCGGCAGGACCTGCCAGTGCGTTACCGGCTCGCCCAATACTTGAATGGACCGCATGTTCGGGAATTCGCAGCGCAGACTCTCGTGGTGCTCTCCGGTAGTCGCGAGCCATACGCCGTTGTCCGCTGGGTTGTTGGGCCGGTCGCGCAATATGAGGACAATCTTTTCCTCAACGTAGATGGCCAGGCAGCCGAACATCGGTCGCGTTCTAGGCGCGAGCACAGCTAGCGCGTCGAGCACGAACTCGTGGGGGACGGCCTTACGCTGCCTGACGGCGAAGGGGTCGACGTCCCGCGGAAGTAGGGTCCTTTTGCGACGGGATATCGGCATTGGATTCAGAATACCTGGATTCTCCAGCCAGCAAATCGCCCAGCCGATCCCCTGCGGCCAGCATGATGTCGAGCCGTTCTGCCAATCGCGACACTGATATAGGCCCTGCGCTGAGCGCCAGGTAGGGCGGACCCCCGGTCCGCGCAGGTCCCCCGGACCTGCTCTCGGCTCGGAGAATCAGGCCTGGCGAAACTCAAGCAGGTCGGCCAGGGGGCCGACCGCGGACCGGGGGTCCGCCCTACCAAGGCCCAAAAATTTGTCAAAAAGTTCTCGGTACGTGTCGATCCCGGCAGCCTTCGTTCGACGAGTCAATAGAGGCGAGGTTGAGGTGGTCGAAACCGCCGAAAGCTCCGAGCCAAAAACAGAAAGGAAACACGACGATGCGATTCTTGTGCATTTACAAACCGAGCAAGCCAGAGGGCACTCCCCCCACCCAGGAGGAGATGGCGGAGATGGGGAAGTTAATTGAGGAGTTGACCAAGTCCGGCACACTGCTGGCGACCGAGGGGTGTCTGCCGAGCAAGATGGGCGCGCGCGTCCGTCTCTCCGCAGGAAATTTCGCCGTGACCGACGGCCCCTTCACCGAGTCGAAGGAAATCATTGGCGGCTTCGCCATGATCCAGGTAGCGTCGAAGCAGGAAGCCATCGAACTCACCAAGCGTTTCCTCAAAACCGCGGGCGACGGCGAGTCCGAGATTCGCCAGGTGCACGGGGGCTGACCATATAAAAGACTATCGAAACTGTACCGAAAGAGATATGACTATGAGATTCATGATGCTGATGATCCCGAAAGGGTATGAAAAGGCCGAGCCGGGCGCCATGCCCGACCCCAAGGCCGTGGCTGCCATGATGAAGTACAACGAAACCCTGCAAAAGGCCGGCGTGCTGCTCGCGCTGGATGGCCTCCATCCACCATCGGCAGGCGCGCGCGTGTCGTTCTCAGGAGGGAAGCCCAAAGTAACCGACGGGCCGTTTGCGGAAGCCAAGGAAGTTATCGGCGGCTACTGGATGATTCAGGTGAAGTCGAAGGAAGAGGCCATTGAATGGGCCTCGCGCTGCCCGGCTTCGGACAATGAAGTGATCGAGATTCGGCAGGTGCACGAGATGTCGGAGTTCCCACCCGATGTTCAGGAGGCCGCGTCGAAGCTTCGGAACGCGACCTGACGGGCCACTGCCCTACCGTTTGCGCACGATTCTTGCGGTGGCGGCTGGAAAGATGGTCTGATTGGTAACCGTGGCAGCTACCGATGTGCACCGCACCATCGACGCGGTTTGGCGGATCGAATCAGCCAGAATCATAGCCGGCCTGGCGCGCATCGTGCGCGATATCGGGGTGGCCGAGGAACTGGCTCAGGATGCTCTCGTGGCCGCGCTCGAGCAATGGCCGCAGTCAGGCGTACCCCAAAACCCGGGCGCCTGGCTCATGGCCATTGCCAAGCACCGCGCCATCGATCACCTGCGCCGCAACAAGCGGCTGGAACGCAAGCACGAGGAACTCGGCCGCGAGATCGAGACGCAACAGGAGACGGCTATGGCGGATCTGGATGCTGCGATCGACGATGATATCGGCGACGACCTCCTGCGCCTCATGTTCACCGCCTGTCATCCCGTGCTTTCCACGGAGGGTCGCGTTGCCCTGACGCTGCGCTTGCTGGGCGGCTTAACCACCGAGGAAATCGCGCGTGCGTTCCTGGTGCCGGAAGCTACGGTTGCCCAGCGCATCGTTCGGGCCAAGAGGACGCTCGCCGAAAAGCGAATACCGTTCGAGGTCCCCCGCGGATCTGAACTCGCTGCCCGTTTGTCCTCGGTGCTCGATGTCATCTACCTGGTCTTCAACGAGGGTTACACCGCGACCGCCGGCGATGACTGGATGCGGCCCGCGCTTTGCGAAGACGCGCTAAGGCTCGGGCGCATCCTGGCCGAGTTGGCGCCAGAAGAGCCCGAAGTCCACGGGCTGGTCGCGCTGATGGAGATCCAGGCGTCGCGGTCGAGGGCGCGCGTAGGTCCGTCGGGAGAGCCTATCCTGCTTCCCGAGCAAAACCGCGCGCGATGGGATCATCTCCTCATTCGTCGTGGTCTGGCGGCTCTGGAGCGTGCCGAGAAGCTCGGCGGCGCGCGCGGCCGGTACGCCCTCCAAGCGGCCATTGCCGCCTGTCACGCGCGAGCCCTCACAGCGGAGGCGACAGATTGGGCGCGCATCGTAGAGCTCTATGCGGAACTCGCGCGGATCGCGCCTTCTCCGGTCGTGGAATTGAACCGTGCAGTGGCGGTCGCCATGGCGTTCGGTCCGGCAGCGGGGCTGGAATTGGTAGATACGCTGGCTTCGGAGCCGTCGCTACAGGGCTACCATCTGTTGCCGAGCGTGCGTGGCGACTTCCTCCGCAAGCTCGGCCGTTTCGACGAGGCCCGCACCGAGTTCGGACGCGCCGCCGCGCTGGCTCGCAATGCCCGCGAGCGGCAGATGCTTTTAGACCGCGCCTCCTCTTGTGGCTAACTCTTCACGCTTCTCACGGCTGGAGCGTCAAGGTGACGTTACCCTCGGGAGCAGCGTAAATCAACTCCAGCGAATGGATGCTCTTCGTCCGGCCCCCGTATTGAAAGAAAATCAAACCTGCCAGGGGAAGGGTCCGGTCGCCCACGGGAAGCGAAGCCTTTTGAACGCGCTGTGCCATAGCGCGCTGAACTTCGATCGGGACCTTCACCGGCGCGGGTGGCGGCTCATCACCCTTACCGTTGATAGAGGTCTTCGTCTTCGACGAGGCTGAAGCAGGCGGCTCCCATTCCGGATCTTTAACGTTCCCGACCACCAACCCGTATGGCAGGCTGGGCAAGGGCGTCTTCCTCCCGTTGATGCGGAGCGTAAAGTCGTCGGCGGATAATTTGATGCGCGCACCTGGCGCACCGAACAACCCCGTTTCGACTGCCACATAGTCTTCCGTGGTGAGGATACCCTGCGGCGTCGGGATGGAGTGTCCCGTGAACTCGGCAGCCACCGTCACCGCGCCTGCCTCGGCGTGGGCCTGATAATCGGCCGGCGCCGCTCTCGGCGGCATGCCCTTAGCTTCATTGGGCGCGTCCGTACTTTGTGTGCTTTGACCTGCCGCACACAGGCAGATAGCAGCGATCAGAACGCCGATCCTCAACACATGGGAAAGTCGCATTACAGCTAAGAAGTTAGCATAGTCGAGAATCGGGTTGCGGACTCAGGCACCGCTCCCTTCGGTCACGGCAACGACTCGCGATTTCGGCACGCCCGTACATTTCTCTGCGCCCATGCCGCTTCTTACTGAGCCGTGACCGAAGGGAGCGGTGCTTTTAACGCCCGCTACCACCCCGCCTTATGCGCGATATACGTTTTCAGCGCCAGCCCGGCCATCAGTATCCACACGGCAAGGCGGAACGTGCCATCCAGCGTGAAAGCGGCCAGCAACGCCAGAACAGCGTAAGTCCCCATGGCCCACATCAACCGTGTGTTCATGAAACTTTAATTCTGACACGTGCAACTTTCGTTTCCGATCCGCCTTTAATCCGTCAGAAGGAGGAATTGAGCAATGAGAAGCTTCCACAGAATCTGGGTAGCGGCGATATGCGCAGCCACGCTAACGCTAGTTAACGTGAATGCTCAAACTATCAACCAGCGGCGCGAGAACCAGCAGGATCGCATCGCACAAGGCGTGAATTCGGGCCAACTGACGGCCGGCGAGACAGCGCGCTTAGAGGGCAAGGAAGCGGGGCTGAACCGCGAGATCCACAACGATCGCGCGGCTAACGGCGGCCATCTCACGGCAGGTGAGCGGGCGCAGGTGAACCGCCAGCAAAATCGGCTCAGCCGCCAGATCTATCGCGACAAGCACAACGGCCGCACGCAGTAACTACCGCCGCGGCATGTTGTAGGCGAAGTTGAACTGCAGCACAACTCGCTCTCCTTTGTACTCGGAGGGCAAAGGCGGGAACGGGTTGGATGCGCTGATTCCGGCAACCGCCGCCCGGTCCAGGGCGTCGGTTCCGGAATTTGTCACGATCACCAGCTTGGGCACATCGCCGGCCCTGGCAATTTGGAATTGAATCGAGACGCGCCCCCTTCGCCCCAGCTTGGCGCTCTCCGGGAGCACCGCCAGCCAGTTGCGGCGCACGGACGCGAGCACTTGCATCAGGTACGGCCGGAAGTCCACGCCTTGCGGGTCGCTCTTCAGTTCCAGGTTGCTTCCCTGCACGCCCGGCGAGGGCGGCATGTTGATCGCCGCTCCAACTCCTCCCGGACCGGACATGTCGAGATCACCCACCGTGATTCCGCCCGAGGGCGTGCTTCGGATCGCTTGCCGCACGGCCTCCGCGACCGACGCATTCGGAATCGCAACCTTGCTTTGACCGGGAGCCACCGGAGGTGGAGGCGGCGCCACGTTTTCCAGCGCCAGCTTGGGCTGCTCCACGGGTTGGATCTGTGGAGTGACCTGCGCGATCTGCGGAACGTCCAATTTGGGGGTGTCTACCTTGGGCGGCTCGGGGAGTGGCGATGCGGCCCTCACCGGTGTGGGTTGCGGCGGCGTTGGGCGAAATGCGCGGGGCTTACTGGTAGAAGGAGCACCCTGAGGGACCTGGATATTCGGCCGTTCCAGCGCTTCCACTACATCAAATTGTTTGCTGAGCTTGCCCTTGTTCGGGGCTTTCTGAGTGAGTTCCACCAAAGGCGCAACGAGGGGAGTGACCCTGGGCGCCGGACGCGGTTTTTCCGGTTCGGACGAGTCTAAGGGCACCAGCACCAGCAGTACGATAGCCACCACGTGCCCCAATACCGAGAACACCGCGGCCTTGCGCTGGCGGACCGGGTCGCCGGCGCTGCCCCAATCGGTAAGAAGATGGAGTTCGAGCTCATCCGGAGGTAGACCTACGGTTTCCATCCTCTTGCCAGCGTTTGAGATACGACCCCCGAGTGCTCCTTAATCTTATCAAGAATCCCCAGGGCCGCCCCTAAACTTTGACGTGCTGCACGGGCAGAAGTTTTCGGCGATTTTCGTGTTTCCACGCTATCCAGGAAGGCTTCGAACTGCAGTTTCAGGGGTTCCGACTTGCTGACCGCTGCCTGCTCGAAACCGATCTGCCCGCCCGTAACCGAGAAGATGGCAAGGTCCTGCCGCCCATAATCGAGCGACAAATATTGCTGTGGTTGGAAGAGTCGCAGCTTGCGCACGCGCTCGGTGGAAACGCGGCTGGCGGTCAGATTCGCGACGCATCCGTTCGGAAACTGTAGCCGCACGTTGGCGATGTCGACCTTGGCCGAAAGGATGGAAATGCCCGCCGCGCGGATTTCCGAAGGCTCGGCTTGGGCCAAGGACAGGACGATATCGACGTCGTGAATCATTAGGTCCAGAACCACATCGACATCCAGGCTGCGGGGACTGAAGACGTTGAGCCGGTGAATCTCGAAGAACAGCGGCAGGGTGGCGCGGCGTTCCAGCTCGATGACCGCGGGGTTGAAGCGCTCCAGGTGACCGACTTGCAGAATCCGCCCGGATCTCTCTGCGGCCTCATCCAGCCTCTGCGCCGAAGCCAGGTCCGCCGCGATGGGCTTTTCCACAAGCACGTCAATGCCGGCTTCGAGCAGATAGCAACCAATCTCTGCGTGGACCGAAGTGGGCGCGGCTACCACCGCGGCATCGACCAGGCCCGCCAGTTCACGGTAGTCGCGGTAGGGCTGAACGCCGGAAGCTGCGGCCGCTTCGGCGGCGCGCGCAGCATCCGTATCGACCACCGCCACGAGATCGGCGTGTTCGCATTCGTTGACGACGCGGCAATGGTTCTTGCCGAACTGTCCCGCGCCGATGACCGCTACTCGCGTTAGTGGCACAGGCATTCCTGCCTGTGTCGGGTTTTTTCCAACCTCATTCCACCCCCACAATCGCAATGCTCGCCTCATCCGCCGCTTCCAGCATCTGCTCCTTATCCAGCATCAACGTCCGCCCCGCTTCCACAGCGAGCACCGTCGTTCCCGTCTCGCGCATCACCGGAATCGTGCTCGAGCCCACTGTCGGCACGTCGAACAGCAAGTGCTCCCGCCGCCGCGCCACCTTCACCAGCGACAGCCTCCGCCCGTTCACCAGGCCCGCTGCCCGCCTCAGCATGGCATCGGTCCCTTCCATCGCCTCCAGTGCAACGCACGCGCGCTCGCAGATGGCGACGCTTTGCCCCACATCGAATCCGGCTAACGCATTCGCTACGCGTCTCCCATAATCGATGTCGATGTTTTCTTCCTTGCCCGGTTTGCGGCGTGTCATCGCGCCCGCGGTAGCGAGCAGCGGCTTCAGCAGGAACGTCGAATCGCGCAGGTGTATTCCCTCGTCTTCCAGAATGCGGACAACGCCGCCAATCAACCCATCGGTATTCCTCGAAGGCAGCGACGCCAGCAGTTTCACCAGCCGCCAGTCGGGCACGATCGACGAAAAAATCTTGGTGTGCTTCACCTGCCCGGCCATTATGACTTCGGTGATGCCCTCCGCTTTGAGAATCTCGATGAGCTTGCTGAGTTGGCCCAGAGAGATCCAATGGCAGCGCGGCGCCACCGTCCCCACTTCGGGCGCGGCCTCTTCCTGGATCGCCACGACCGTAACATCGTGCCCCAGGCGGCGCGCGCCTTCCAGCGCCAGCAACGGAAACCTTCCGTTTCCCGCGATCAGCCCGTACCGCATTACTTCACAAATCCGCGCTCCGAGGAGAGGATGAACTCGATGATCTCATCCACCTCGGCGCAAGCCGGAACCTCCGCGCGAATCCGCTCGATGGCCTGTGAGGTGTTGAGCTGCGCGCGCGTCAGCAGGCGAAAAGCGGTCTGGAGTGATTCCACCGTGGCCTTCTCGAAGCTCCGCCGTTCCAGGCCCACACTGTTGGCTCCGAACACCGCCAGCTCCTGCTTGGGACTAGTCAGCGAATACGGCAGCACGTCCTGCTTCACCACGCTGTAAGGCCCCAGGAACGCATGGCGTCCAATGCGGCAGAACTGGTGTACGCCGCAGTACGGGCTGAGATCGGCCCAGTCCCCGATGGTCACGTGGCCCGCCAGGCCCACGCTGTTGCCCAGGATGACGTGGTCGCCGATGCGGACGTCGTGCGCCACGTGCGTGTAAACCATCAGCAGGTTGTCGCTGCCGATGCTGGTGACGAGGCCGCCCCCTTCGGTGCCGCGATGGATGGTGACGAATTCGCGGATGCGGTTGCGATCGCCAATGCGCGTTTCAGCGCGCTCGCCCTTGTACTTCAGATCCTGCGATGCAACGCCGATGGTGCTGTACGGATAGAAAATGTTGTCCTCGCCAATCCACGTCGGCCCTTCCAAATAATTATTGGCCATGAGCCTGGTGTGCGCGCCGATTTCCACATCCGCGCCCACGATCGCGTAGGGGCCGATTTCGGCGCTCTCTGCGATCCGCGCGCGCGGGTCGACTATGGCGGTCGGATGAATCGGCATGCTACGAAGACGCGGGCGGCGCGTCCGGGATTTCTTCTTTGTCAGCGAGCTTGCACATCAACTCGGCTTCCGCCACCAGGACGCCATCCACTGTGGCCCGGCCCGCCATTTTGGCAACGCTGGCCTTGCGCTTGGTCAAGGTCATCTCCAGCCGCAGGGTATCGCCCGGCACCACCGGCTTGCGGAAGCGCGCATAATCGATCGACACCAGCAACACCAGTTTCCGGTCGCGGTCCGCGATGCTTTTCAGCACCAGCACCCCGGCTGTTTGCGCCATAGCCTCCACGATGAGCACGCCCGGCATCACCGGGAAATCGGGGAAGTGACCCTGGAAAAACGGTTCGTTGCGCGTGACGTTCTTAACGCCCACGATACGCTCCGCTTCCAGCTCGACGATGCGGTCCACCAGCAAGAACGGGTAGCGATGCGGCAGGATCGACTGTATCTCGTTGATATCCAGAATCGACATGAAAGTGGTTATTATAACAGCCGTGGATTCGATCCTATCGTTTGTTCGGGCGCGCGAGTCCGAAATGATTGCAGTAATCCGGCAGTTTGTGGAATGCGAATCGCCCAGCGACGACCCCGCGGCGATCGGCCGGTTTGTCGAACTCGTGTCCGATACGGTGGCGCCCTTTGCCGCGGTGCGCCGATTCGGCACCCACCTGGTGTGCGAAATGCGTTTGCCGGGGCGCAGGAAGTCCGGACGCACCCTGGTGCTGGGACACTCCGACACAGTCTGGCCCTTGGGCACTCTTCGCGCCATGCCATTTCGTCATGAGAAAGGGCGTCTGTGGGGCCCCGGAGTCTTCGACATGAAGGGCGGGATCGTGTTCTTCCTCTTTGCGGTGCAAGCGCTGCGCGAGTTGGATGTGCCGGTGCCGTCGCGAGTGTTGCTGCAACTCAATTCCGACGAGGAAGTGGGCAGCGAATCCTCCCGCGCCCTCACCGAAAAAAACGCGGCTCGCAGCCAGGCCGTGCTGGTGTTGGAACCGGGAACGGGGCTCGCTGGAAAAGTGAAAACCGCCCGCAAAGGCGTCGGCGGCTTCCGCCTGCTGGTGCGAGGTAAGGCTGCGCACGCCGGGCTAGATTTTCAAACCGGCGCCAGCGCCGTATTGGAACTGGCGCGGCAGATCGCGAAAATCTCCGCGTTCACGCAACTGAAACGAGGCACCACCATCAACCCGGGCGTGATCGCCGGCGGCACCCGGTCCAACGTAGTGGCTGCCGAAGCCTGGGCCGAGATCGATATCCGTGTGATCCGCGCGCGGGACGCCGTTGCCCTGGAGCGAAAATTCCGCGCGCTGCGCCCCTTCGATCCCCGCTGCTCGCTCGAAATCGATGGCGGCTTGAATCGCCCACCCATGGAGCGATCCGCCGGAACCGTGAAGCTCTTCCACACCGCCCGGAAATTGGCGCGCGAACTCGGCGTGGATTTAGAAGAATCGAACAGCGGCGGCGGCTCCGACGGAAACTTCACCGCTGCCCTCGGCATCCCCACACTCGATGGTTTAGGCGCGGTGGGCGAGGGAGCCCACGCCATCCACGAGAGCATCCTGATCGACCGCATGGCCGACCGGACCGCCTTACTGGCGAAGCTAATCGCAGCACCGCTCCCTTTGGTCACGGCTCCGTAGATCGCGCTTACCGAGCCGTGACCAAAGGGAGCGGTCTTCCCCGGCCCGCTAAGTTGGGAATTCCAAATGCAGTAAAATCATTTTGCGGAGCGGAGAGTCCCATGAGAGCGTATGTCTTACTCATTGCCTTTTCACTGCTGGGTTGTGCATTTCCCATCAAGAGCCAACAGCCGCTGGTCGGGTCCATACAGGGTACGATCAAGAACCAACACGAAGCACCCCTCCCCTACGCAGCTCTGACGGCAACCAACATTGATAGCGTTGAGCCTGAATCACACCACCGGTCAACGGGCGCCGATAAACAGGGTTTCTATCAGTTCGTCGATGTTCCGGAAGGACGCTATTCAATCGTGGTCAGAAAGAGCGGGTATCAGGACTATACGGTTCCTGAGGTGACGGTGCGTCCGGGTGAGACAGTTAATATGCCCGAAATCAAAATGTCTCCCGTGGCAAGCCATTAACGGCAAGTTAGCCCGCAGGCAGGCCCCGACCCTCGACCGGGAAACCGCTAGCGGTATTTCGTTGGCACACTTACGCTGGCAGCTAAGGGAGGCCGGAATGGCCAGTGTAAGCGGACTCGTGCTCCTACTGCTGGGCTCGCATGCCGCCTGGGCGCAATACGTCGTGAGTGCGCAGGCGGGAACCATTCACTACATCAGAGGGCAGGTGTCTGTCGATGGGCAACCGGTCCCCAGGACTCCTCTCAAGTTCCCAATGCTCCAGCAGGGACAGGTGCTGCGCACCGGCAACGGGCGCGCGGAGGTATTGCTCGGGCCGGGAGTTTTTCTGCGCCTCGGGGAGCACGGCGCGCTGCGAATGTTGGACACTCGTCTGGAAAATGCGCAGGTAGAGGTGCAAGAAGGGACGGCGCTGGTCGAGGTAGTGGAGATACCCAAGGGCAGCGAAGTTCACGTGGTGGTGGGTCCTTCCCGGACAGGTTTCAAAGGCATCGGGCTTCACCGGTTTGAAGCCGGCTCGCACGAGCTGCGGGTATACGGTGGTCACGCCGAGGTGTTTGCGGCGGATCAAACAGTGGAGGCGGGACGCGGCAAGGTCGTCCACCTGGGAGACACCCTCTCCGTTTCCAGGTTCGACCCGCGTCGGAAGGATGCGCTGCACCAGTGGGCCGCCCACCGATCGTTCCTAATCTACAATTCCATCCTTCCGACCCGCTCGCGGCCAACGAACTGGGAGGTCAAGGTAGTGACGCCAGGGAACAATAAGCTCGGTTTGCCAACCGATCGGGACCGGGCATACGTGTCAAACCGGGACTTCGACGTAATGTTCTACTCGCGGGCGTCACGCTGACGAGCGGACGGATTCAGATTCAAAGCGTCAACCGAACCCCGGCCTGACATCTCTGTACGCCCGCCGTTTTTCCGAGCCGTGACCAAAGGGAGCGGTCTTCCACGGCCGCACGCAGCCGGATTTCAGCGTTTCAACGCCAGCTCGAAATGCACGCCTTCCGTCTTCTGAAGCGCAGTCAGGATACTCGTAAGGTTGGCGGCGGATGGGCTGCCCTTCGGGCCTAGCATGCGCATCAAGCTCTTGGCCGGAATCTGCGTTCGCTTCTCCAGCTTCTGAAAGCCGACTGTCGCGTTCACATAGTCGCGGAGAACAGCCTTGCCGGTTTCCAGATCGCCGTTGATGATGCACTCGACTGCTTCACGCAGGAGTGCCTGGCGGAAATCCGGATCGCACTGCGCCCGCGCCCGGACGGTTTCCTTGAAGTCATGGGTAAGGGGCATTATTGAGTCTCCTGTTTCTGTCGTCGCTTGTAGCGTTATCGGGAACTTATACCTGCGTGGAAGTGTCGAACACAATATGTCTAGCCCATACCCAATCTGGTCCATCTGGCGGGAGCTTCCGACGCTGCTCGAGCTGTTTTTTCTAGTGCTGTCACTCGCCGGCATCTACACGCTGTTCTCGGCGTTCACAATTATGGCGCATCTGCAATCGTTGATGAAGGAGCGGACGGCCCGAGATGCCCTCCTTTTGGAACATTCTCTCGCCGCTCTTCAGGGTCGGTGCTTAAATCTGCGTCAACTCTTGAGTGTTGTTTTCTATTTTTGGGGATTTGTTTTTTTCCTGACACTGCCCTGGGCTACCATGGTCCTCGATAACAGTCGCGCGCCCCTGATCGATCTTGTTATGCGCAACTTCTTGACCGATTTCACCTTTGCCGCCAACGTGTTCTCCGTGCTTATAGTCGTGCACTGTGTCCAATGGTTCGTGTCTCGCAGGATCAGCGCATGCGCGCTGCAATTGCGAGCTCAACACAGCACATCGTTAGGTTAGTAAGATCTCACGCGCCAAAATGAACCCAAAGAAGGAACCGAATCCACTCCAGCGTGTGCCATAGGCCGTCACGCCTGCCATTCTGCCGGTTTCTCTCTGGTAGAATGTAATCACCTCCCCAAAAACAGGACCCATGAAATTTGGCGTTATTGTCTTTCCGGGCAGCAATCGCGACCACGATGCTTTTTACGCGGCCGCCAATATCCTCGGGCAGAAGGCGGAGTTCATCTGGCACGATGCCGCCACTCTCGGCGACCTGGATGCGGTCATCTTGCCGGGCGGATTCGCTTACGGCGACTACCTGCGCTGCGGTGCCATCGCTAAGTTTTCCCCCATCATGAAGGCCGTCAAAAAGTTTGCGGCCGAGGGCGGCTTGGTGCTGGGCATCTGCAACGGCTTCCAGATTCTGGTCGAAGCCGGGCTGCTGCCGGGCGCGCTCATACGCAACCGCGGACTCAAGTTCATCTGCCGCGAAGTGGAGCTGCGGCCCGGAACTACGGATTCGCCGTTCACCTGCGCTTCGCGGAAGGATCGCACTTACCGTGTGCCGATCGCCCACGGAGAGGGTTGCTATTTCGCCGACGAGCGCACGCTCGATGAGCTCGAAGCCGAGGATCGTGTGGCCTTCCGTTACGTCGGGAATCCGAACGGATCGCTGCGCGACATCGCGGGGATTCTGAGCCCGGAGCGCAACGTGATGGGCATGATGCCGCATCCCGAGGACGCCATCGAACCGCTCATGGGATCGAGCGACGGGCTGGTGGTTTTCCAGTCCCTGCTTTCCGCGACCGCTCCCTTTGGTCACGGCTCAGTAAAACAGGTGCATGCGTGAGCGCAGCGGCCATCACTCCCGATCTCATCGCGCAACATCAGCTCACGCCCGATGAGTACCAGAAAATCGTCTCGATTCTCGGACGCGAGCCCAGCTACACCGAGCTCGGCATTTTCAGCGTGATGTGGAGCGAGCACTGCTCCTACAAAAGTTCGCGCCTGCATTTGAAAAAGCTGCCGACGCGCGGCGAGCTGGTGGTGCAGGGGCCGGGCGAGAATGCCGGCATCATCGATATCGGCGGCGGTTACGTCATCGCCTTCAAGATCGAATCGCACAATCACCCTAGTTTCATCGAGCCATTTCAGGGCGCGGCCACCGGCGTGGGCGGCATTTTGCGCGACATCTTTACCATGGGAGCGCGGCCGATCGCCGTCATGGACTCGTTGCGGTTCGGCAGGCTTGACGATTCGCCGAATGCCGCGCGCAACCGGCGGATCCTCGGCGGCGTAGTTTCCGGCATCGCGCACTACGGCAACTGCTTCGGTGTGCCGACCGTGGGCGGCGAGTGCATCTTCGAATCGTGCTATGACGGCAATCCGCTGGTGAATGTCTTCGCGCTGGGCGTGTGCCGCAAAGAGGATATCTTCTACGCGAAGGCGGCGGGCGTCGGTAATCCCGTAATCTATGTGGGGGCGCGCACGGGACGCGATGGCATCCACGGCGCGTCCATGGCTTCGGCCGAATTCACCGAGGAGTCCAAGCAGAAGCGGCCCAACGTGCAGGTGGGCGATCCCTTCATGGAAAAGCTGTTGCTCGAAGCGTGTATTGAGGCCATGCACACAGGCGCGGTTGTTGGCATCCAGGATATGGGCGCGGCGGGCCTGACCTGTTCCACTTGCGAAATGGGCAGCCGCGGCGAGGTCGGGATTGAGATCGAGTTGGACCGCGTTCCTCAGCGCGAAACGGGCATGACGCCCTACGAAATCATGCTTTCGGAATCGCAGGAGCGCATGCTGCTGGTGGCCGACAAAGGTCGGGAAGAAGAAGTCTTCGGCGTGTTCCGCAAGTGGGGGCTGGAAGCCGTGGAGATCGGCACGGTGACCAACGACGGCAAGCTGCGCGTGAGACAGCACGGTCTCATCGTCGCCGAAATCCCCAACCGCGAGCTGGCGGACGAAGCTCCGCTCTACGATCGTCCGCACACGAAGCCCTTACGTCATGTGCCCATGAACGGACCACGGCTACCGGTGGCCGACGTACAGAGCGCACTGCCGGCGCTGCTGGCATCGGGCGACCTCTGCTCCAAGCGGTATATCTGGGAACAGTACGATTACCTGGTGCGCAGCAGCACGGTGGCTGGGCCGGGCGCGGATGCGGCCATCATACGGATCAAAGAGACCGGCACATCGGTCGCCATGTCGCTCGATGGCAACGGCCGCTATTGTTATCTTTCGCCGCGCGAGGGCGCCATGCTGGCGGTGGCCGAGTCCTGCCGCAATCTCTCCACCGTCGGCGCGCAGCCGGTTGCCGCTACCAACTGCCTGAACTTCGGCAATCCCGAACGTCCCGAGATCATGGCGCAACTGGTCGAGGCCATCGAAGGGATGTCGGAAGCTTGCCGCTTTTTTGACACGCCCATCACCGGCGGCAACGTCAGCCTTTACAACGAGACGCTCGGCGAAGGCATCTATCCCACACCCGTGATTGGAATCGTCGGGTTGATGAAGACGACTCAGCCAACGGGCATCGCGTTCCGTAATCCAGGCCGGACCGTGATGCTGCTCGGCGGCGTGGGCCATTGCGACGAACAGCGCTTCGGCAGCACGCAATACGCTAAGGTGATTCTGAACCAGCTTTGGGGATTGCCACCGGCGCTCGATCTCGACCGCGAGAAACGCGTGCAGAACGCGATTCGCGAAATTGTCATCGCGGGCCTGGCGGAATCGGCGCACGATTTGAGCGATGGCGGATTGGCGGTAGCGCTCGCCGAGTGCAGTTTTGCAGGCGTGGGCGCGCGCATCGAGCTCGATTCGGACCTGCGCTCTGACCTCCTCCTGTTCCACGAAGGGCCATCGCGCGTGCTGCTCTCCACCGAGCATCCCGAACAGATAACAGCGATCGCGGCGAAGCACGGCATCGAAGCGCCCGTGGTGGGCGTTACAATCGAGAAAGAAATAGAGGTTCGTCAGAAGACCAGGCAAGTGGCCCTCTGGGAGATCGAGGCACTGAAGACAGCGTACGAGCAAGCCTTGGAGGCGCATGTACGATAAATTCCACGACGAGTGCGGTGTTGTAGCAATCTGCGGCCACCCCGAGGCGGCCAAGATGGCCTACCTGGGCCTTTACGCTCTGCAGCACCGCGGCCAGGAAAGCGCCGGCATCTGCACCAGCGATGGCGAGACGGTCCACTGCCACAAGTCGATGGGGCACGTGGCCGAGATCTTCACCAACGAGGTGATCAAGACCTTACCCGGCGCTCTGGCCATCGGGCATACGCGCTACTCCACGGCGGGCGACACGGTGCTGCTCAACGCGCAGCCGTTCTCGGTGGTGTGCAATAAGGGCCGCATCGCGCTGGCCCACAACGGCAACATCGTCAACGCATCGGAATTGCGCAATGACCTGGGACGCCGCGGGTCCATCTTCCAGGCCTCGAGCGACACCGAAGTCATCCTGCACCTGATGGCGCACTCCTCCGAGCGCACCCTGGCCTCCGCTCTCCGCGATGCCCTGCTGCAGTTGGAAGGCGCTTTTTCGCTGGTCTGCCTGGCGCAGGATCGCATCATTGTGGCGCGCGATCCGCACGGCTTCCGTCCGCTGGCAGTCGGGGAAATGGAAGTTTCGGGCGGCGGCAAATGCTACGTGTTCGCCTCCGAGACCTGCGCGTTCGATCTGATTGGCGCCGTCTATCTGCACGACGTGGATCCCGGCGAGATGGTAATCGTGGGCCCCGAGGGCATGACGCGGGAGCGCTTTACGCCCGAGCAGCCGCGTGCGCAATGCGTCTTCGAACATGTCTACTTTTCGCGGCCCGATTCCATCGTATTCGGGCGTTCGGTGGCGGAATCGCGCGAGGAACTGGGGCGCCTGCTAGCACGGGAAGCGCCGGCCGATGCCGATATCGTGGTGCCGGTGCCGGACTCGGGCGTGGCCGCGGCCATCGGCTATGCCTCCGAATCGGGGCTGCCCTTCCGCCAGGCGCTCATCCGCAATCACTATGTGGGGCGCACGTTCATCGAGCCGTCGCAGGCCATCCGGGATTTCGGAGTCAAACTGAAACTCAACCCGGTGCGCCACCTGCTTCAGGGTAAGCGCGTGGTGCTGGTAGACGATTCCATTGTGCGCGGCACCACCAGCCGCAAGATCGTCCGCATGGTGCGGCAGGCCGGCGCGCGCGAAGTCCACCTGCGCATTTCCTGCCCGCCTACCATCTCGCCGTGTTTCTACGGCGTCGATACGCCCAACCGCAGCGAGTTGATCGCCTCCAGCCACACTGTGGAAGAGATCCGGCGGTTTGTGGAGGCCGATACGTTGCAGTACCTGTCGCTGGCGTCTTTGCGCGACGCGGTGGCCGACGACCGCCACGAATATTGCTATGCCTGCTACACCGGCGACTACCCCACGGACCTGGTCAATATCGAGGAGTTGATCGCCTCCTCGCAAAAACGATTCTGATGTCCGTCGAGTTGGACGGCGAGCATCTCTCCATCGCGGACGTTCGCGAAGTGGCCGAGCGAGGCGCGCCAGTCTCCCTATCTGCGGCGGCCGTTAGCAGGATGCAAGCCTCGCGCGAGCCGGTGGAACGCCTGGCCGCGGGCGACGAACCGATTTACGGCGTCAACACCGGCGTCGGCTTGCTGGCCGATATACGCATCCCGCGCGATCAACTCGACCAGCTCCAGCTCAACGTCGTCCGGTCGCATGCCGCCGGCGTCGGATCGCCATTGCCAACGAGCGTGGTCCGCGCCATGATGCTGATCCGCGCCAACGTGCTGGCCAAAGGATTTTCCGGCATTCGCCCGCTGGTAGCCGAGCGCCTTTGCGATTTGCTGAATCGCGGCGTCACGCCCATCATCCCCGAGCAAGGCAGCGTCGGAGCCTCAGGCGACCTGGCCCCGCTAGCCCACATGGCGCTAGTCTTGATCGGCGAAGGCGAAGCCGAGTGGCGTGGCGCCATGCGCCGCGGCGGCGAAGCGCTAGCGAGCGCGGGCCTGACCCCCATCCAATTCCACCCCAAAGAAGGCTTAAGCCTGATCAACGGCACGCAAGCCATGCTAGCCGTAGGCTGCTTAGAACTCGAAGCGTCGCAGACGCTAGTCCAGACCGCCGACGTCGTCTGCGCCCTGACTCTCGATGCGCTCCGCGGCACCCCACGCGCTTTCGACCCGCGCATCCATGCCGCCCGTCCGCATCCCGGCCAACTTGAATGCGCCCGGCGTCTCAGCCAGTTGCTGGAAGGCAGCGAAATCCGCCAGTCGCACATCACGTGCCGGCGCGTGCAAGATGCCTATTCGCTGCGCTGCGTGCCGCAGGTCCACGGCGCGGTGCGCGATGCTTTGGCGGAAGCCCGCCGCGTGTTTTCCATCGAGCTGAATTCAGCCACCGATAACCCGCTGGTCTTCGGCGACGAAATTCTATCGGGAGGAAATTTCCATGGCGAGCCGCTGGCCTTCCAACTCGACTTCCTGGCGGTGGCACTTTCCGCCCTGGCCGGCATCTCCGAACGCCGCATCGACCGCTTGGTGAATCCGTCGTTGAACGAAGATTTGCCGCCATTCCTGGCGAGCCATGCCGGCCTGGAATCCGGGTTGATGATGGTGCAGGTCTCCGCCGCGGCGCTGGTGGCGGAGAACCGCGTGCTGGCCCACCCGGCCTCTACGGGATCCATCACCACCAGCGGCAACAAAGAGGACTTCGTCAGTATGGGGATGACCTCGGCCCTCAAGTTCCAGCGCGTGGTGCGCAATACGCGAGCCGTGCTGGCGATCGAGGCGTTAACGGCCGCCCGCGCGCTCGATCTGCTGGCTCCCTTGCGCAGCAGCGCCACGCTGGAAGAGACCCGCGACCGCATCCGGAAAGTCTCGCCGCCGCTCACCGCAGACCGCGCGCTGCACCACGACATCCGAGCCATCGAACGACTAATCGCGGAGGGTGGTCTCGATCCGCAACTGGCATGAGCGACTACACAGCGCCCGAACCCCAGTGTTCTGCCTTGTTAACCATCGACGTGCAGGAAGATTTCTCTCGTCCCGGCGCGCCCGCCGAAATTCCCGGAACGTGGGACCGCCTTCCCGCCATGCGGCGTCTGGTCGAAGCGTATCGAAACTACAACCTGCCGATCATCCACGTGGTCCGCTTCTACTCGGCAGATGGGGCGAATGCAGATCTGTGCCGCAGAGAATCGATCGAGGGAGGCGCCCGCATGGTGGTGGTTCCAGGAAGTTCCGGTGCGGAACTGGTGGAGGCGCTCAGACCCGGCGCGGCGGCTCATCTGGATGCGGACTGCCTGCTATCTGGAAGCTTGCAACAACTCGCCCAAAATGAATGGGCGATGTACAAGCCTCGTTGGGACGCGTTTTTCCAGACGCCTCTGGAACAGCACCTGCGTGCACTCGGGGTGACTACTGTTGTAGTGGCGGGCTGCAACTTTCCCAATTGCCCCCGTGCGACCATCTATGGCGCCAGCATGAGGGATTTTCGCATTGTGATGATCGCCGACGCGGTTTCGCGTGTCTACGACCAGGGGCTTGCGGAGCTGCGCGGTATCGGGGTGACCACGCTTGCAGCCGAGGAATATCTCGCTACACTGTCCCTAGTGGTCGCGGCTCTGTACCGCCAGCGGTCTTGCCGCCGGTGCGACTAGCCGGCGGCAAGACCGCCAGCGCTACCTACCTGCTCTTACAGAGCCGTGACCAAAGGGAGCGGTCTTCTATGCCGGCCGCCCAAGCCGATTCTCATGAAGCAGGACGCGTCATTTTTTGAAGGCAAGGAAGCCACGCTGATTTACATCGCCAAGAAACTGAAGGAGGCGCTGCGGCTGGAATCGATCTTCACCTCCGCGGGGCTCGACTACGGCGTCGAGGCCGATGAATACAAGGGTGGCGTGATCTTCCGTTCGGTGCGCGTAGGCGCGTTCTTTTACGTCTTGCCGGAAGCCGTAGAAGCGGCCCACGATCTGATGCAACGCCACGGTTACAAGCCATTTGTAGGCGCGGTGGAGTGACAATACCGGCCAATTTGTTTTTGTCATCTTTGTTACCTTTTCTTTCCCCTTTCCCGATTGCCGCCAGTGACGTACCGTGTTATATTCAAAACGCGTTTGAAGAGCCTTAGCCAGTAGAGTGTGTTGGAGCGTTGTCCCGCTTGTTTCCCTCTCCGATGAGCCCGGCTTCAATCGTCAGGAGGTTCCTGTGAAGAATATTTTCGTCGGCAATCTGGATTTCCACGCCACCGAAGAATCCTTGCGCAGCTTGTTTGAACGGTACGGGGCCGTCAACAGCGCCCGTATCATGACTGATCGCGAAACCGGCCGCTCGCGCGGGTTCGCTTTCGTGGAAATGGCCAATGAAGGGGAAGCCGACCAGGCGATCACCGCTCTCAATGGCTACACACTGGATGGAAGGGCTCTCAACGTCAACGAGGCGCGTCCCAAACCAGAACGGAGCTTCGGCGCCAGTGCCAATCGTGGTGGTGGTGGCGGCGGAAGGCCCGGCGGTGGAGGGCACCGCAGCGGTGGCGGCGGACGCCGCGAGCCGCGTTTCTAACGAGGCAACCCCACCGGCGACAAGATCGCCAGCGCTACGTAACGCCGGCGGTCTTCGCCGCCGGTGACTTGGTCGAGGCGCTAGATTCCGTGGGTCCCGTTCTCTAGAAACGCCCGCAGGCGGTGGCTCCGGCTGGGGTGCCGCAGTTTGCGCAGCGCCTTGGCTTCAATCTGCCGAATCCTCTCGCGCGTCACTGCGAAATTCTGGCCTACTTCTTCCAGTGTGTGCTCGCTGCCGTCTTCCAAGCCAAATCGCATTTTAATAATCTTCTCCTCGCGCGGCGTGAGCGTCTTGAGCACTTGCGCAGTCTGCTCCCGCAGGTTCAGATTGATCACCGCGTCGGAAGGTGAAATGCCATTCTGGTCGACAATGAAATCGCCCAGGTGCGACTCTTCCTCTTCGCCAATCGGCGTCTCGAGCGAGATCGGCTCTTGCGCCACCCGCAGCACCTTGCGCACCTTGGAGACGGGCAATTGCAGCCGTTTGGCGAGTTCCTCGTTGGTGGGTTCGCGCCCCAGTTCCTGCACCATCTGCCGCGATGTCCGGATCAGCTTGTTGATTGTTTCAATCATGTGAACCGGGATGCGAATGGTGCGGGCCTGGTCGGCAATGGCGCGCGTGATGGCCTGCCTTACCCACCACGTGGCGTAGGTGGAGAATTTGTAACCGCGGCGGTATTCAAACTTGTCCACCGCTTTCATAAGACCGATATTGCCTTCCTGGATCAAATCGAGGAACTGCATGCCGCGGTTGGTATAGCGCTTGGCAATGCTCACCACCAGCCGGAGATTGGCCTCGATGAGCTCCTTCTTGGCGGCTTCGGCTTCCTGGTGCGCCTTGGTGATGATCTCCAGGGTTCGGTGCAATTCCGCGGCGGAAGCCCCGAACTGCTCTTCGAGCTGCTGCAACTTCTGGCCGAAGCCACGCTGCTCTTTCCGCAGTTCCTTGACGGCTTCATTGCGCTCGGGCCAGGTTTCGAGCGCCCGCTGGACGCGGGAAATCTCGCGCTCGAGCGGTTTGAATTCTTCCACCGCGGCGCGCACGCGCTCAATCAGGTGCCGGATCACCGGTGACTGGAACTTCACCATCCGCGCCAGCCGCGACGTCTTCACCACCAGCCGGGCGAGCTCCCACAACTGCCGCCGGTATTGCTTGGGCTTCATTCCGCGGGGAATGGCTTGCAGCTTCTGGCGGGCTTGCAGCAGCCTCTTGTAGAAACGCCCGATTTCCTCGGCGGCCTGCACGAACTGCTGCCGGATTTCTTCCACCAGTTCGTCGCTGAGGATGGGGTCGGAGATCTGCACGATCTCGCGGGCCGAGATCGTGTCGTGCGCCACCTCATCGGCCAGAACCAGAATTTCCTGAATCACCAGCGGAGCCCGCGACAGCGATTTCAGGACCGTGTGCTGCCCGCGCTCGATGCGGCGCGCGATTTCCACTTCGCCTTCGCGTGTGAGCAACGGCACCGTGCCCATCTCGCGCAGATAGAGGCGGACGGGATCGTTGACCTTTTCGCCCAGGCCGGCCGCCAGGTCCAGATCCAGCAGTTCCTCGGCTTCTTCTAATTTCTTATCGAAGTCCTTGGGCTCTTCGAGGATTTCAATTCCGGCTCCGTCGAGCCCCGCGAGAACCTCATCGAGCTCCGATCCGGCGGCCATCTCGCCGGGCAGAACTTCGCTCACCTCGTCATACAAGACGTAGCCCTTCTGCTTGCCCATCTGTACGAGACGCTGCAGCCCGTCGAATTTGTCTTCTATTGCCACCGATACCCCGTCAGTGTCGGCGAGAACCCCGATTCCAGCCCATTGTACAATACGGCGCGATTGAAAATAGTTAACTGCATGTTCTATACGCGCACTTTATCGCGGCGTTCAAGCCGCGCCAATTCCTCGTTTAGGCGTAGCGCCTCTCGGAAGTCGCCCGCGCGCTCTGCCTGCTTTAGCTGAGCCTTCAATTCCGCGCGCCGCTGTTGCTCGTCCGACCGCCGCATACTTTCCAGGCAGCGATTGCCGTACTCCAGGTCGTGGCCTTCCACCTCTTCGGAGAACAGGATCTCCGCCAGCAGCGGCCGGTCGCCCTCTTCCAACCGCGCGTTGATGGCATCGAAGGTGACATCTGCCCCGCTGGCATATACCGCGCGTATGGCTTGGTAAATCCGCCGCGTGGGGATGCGAGCCAGAATCTCGAGATTCTCGAGCTCCGCCAAAAGACTCGATCGCCCCTCGGCGTCGGAGAGGAGAACATGGATGAGCCCCTTTTCATCGGCGCGGATCGTTTCTTTAGGCCGCTCGATGGTCTTCTCCTGGCGGTTCGTGAGAGTCTTGCGAAAACTCTCCAGCACCACACCGCGCTCCACCCCGATGTAGCCGGCCAGATTTTCGGCGACCGCCATGCGCTCCACCCGATCGGAAATTCGTTGCACCGCCGGCACCAGCGCCTGCAGCACCGCCACGACGCCTTCGGTGGTGTGGACGTCATGCTTGGCGCGCGCGCGATCCGCCAGCCAATAGAAGTAACCCTTCGCCCCCACCAGCCTCCCGCGGTAAGCGTCTGCCCCGCGTTCTTTACAGTACTCATCCGGATCGAGATCGCCATCGAGCTCCATGATCTTGACGAACATGCCTTCGTCCAGCAGGAGCGCGATGGAGCGCTCCGCCGCGGCCGCCCCGGGAGCGTCGGGATCGAAATTCACTACGATGTGCTGCGTATGACGCTTGAGGATCTGCACCTGCTGCGTGGTCAGTGCCGTTCCGCAGCTCGCCACCACCGGACCGAAACCGGCTGCAGTGACCCCGATGGCGTCCATGTAGCCTTCCACCAGAATGACGCGGTCCTCCTTGCGTATCGCGTCCTTGGCTCGATGCAGGTTGTAGAGCACGTGGCTCTTTTTGTATATCGGGGTTTCGGGCGAATTCAGATACTTCGGTTCATCCTCGGCAGCCAGCGCGCGCCCGCCGTAAGCGATAATGCCGCCCCGTTCGTTGTGAATCGGAAACATCAGGCGGTTGCGGAACCGGTCGTAGAAACTGCCGTCCTGCCGCTTGCCCACCAGGCCCGACTCCTCCATGAGCGCCGGGCTGATTTCCCGCTGCTCGAAGAGCCGCAACAGGGCGCGGCCCGATCGCTCCGAATATCCCAGCCCGAACTGCTCGATGGTTTCCGCCGACACACCCCGCTTCGCCAGGTAGGCCCGCGCTGCCTCACCGGCCGCGCCGCGTAGGTTGGCCTGGAAATTCTCCTGCGCCAGTTCGTGCATCTGCAGCAGGGCGGTCCGTTTGCGGGAGTCGTCATCGGCATACTGCGAGCGCTTGGGCATGGAAAGGCCATAGCGCTCGGCCAGGCTCTTCAGCGCTTCGTAGAAGCTGACCCCTTCAATCTCCATCACGAACTGCAACACGTCGCCAGATTTGTGGCAGCCGAAGCAGTGGTAGAACTGTTTCGAAGCATGAACCGAAAATGAGGGCGTCTTCTCCGAGTGAAACGGGCACAGCCCACTGTAGTTGTGGGCTCCCGATTTCCGCAGCCGTACGTAATCGCCGACCACGCTCACAATATCCGCGGCGGATTTCAACTGATCCCTGAAGTCCATGTTCTTCCGGCTATTATCCCGCACACGCGCTTACGCTGTCGTCCGCCACTAACCCGCACTTAACCTATGACAGCTTGATCGTGTTACCTAACGGTTCCCAGAATCACTTATGCCCTTCGACCGGTTCTTCGAAGAGCTTCCCGCCGACGCCCGCGTCGCAGTGGCGATCCTTCCCTTTCTGCTGGCCCTGGTGATGCGCCTGCTCTTTGGCAAGAACCGCTTCACCCAGACGATCCTGTGGCTGGCCACCATGTGGTTCACCCTCAGCGTGGTGATGGCTCCATTCTCCCTGGAACTACCCAATTTACGCCGCATTTTCTGAATTTCCGCAGAGTTTCGAAAAAGCCAGTTGCTTGCGAGAACCGTTTGCCTTTCCGGGTGTACCCCTATAGACTAGAGGGACAGTACCATGAACTTGTCTAGACAAAGCCCAGGAGGGCGGCAGTATGTGGAATAAGCGCCGGGAAGACGAAACCCCAAAACCGTACAGCCCGCCCAATTCGGGGGGCGCTCCGGCTTCCGTGACGCCGAATCCCGTGGAAGTGAAAAAGGAGGCAACACCCGTGTCCAGTAGCACCCCCTTGGGGAGAATCGAGCCGGAGTCGTCGCGCGGCGGCTCGGCCACAATCGGAAAGGCCGTCAAGATTGTCGGCCAGATCTACAGTAAAGAAGATCTTTTCGTTGACGGCGACTTGGAAGGAACCGTGGAGGCGCTCGAACATAAGCTGACCATCGGGCCCAACGGCACGGTGCACGCCAGTGTAAAGGCGCGCGAGGTGGTGGCACAGGGTTCGGTGCAAGGCAACGTCGAAGCCACCGATAAGATTGAAATCCGCAAGGATGCCAAGCTGATAGGGGACATCAAGACGGCCCGCATCATTATTGAAGACGGAGCCTATTTCAAGGGCAGCATCGATATCGTTAAACCCGAACCGGCCAAGGCTTCGCCCAAGCCGCAGCCTGCTGCCGCACCACCGGTGGCAGTATCGGCGAATCAGACGCCGGCGGCGACGGCTGAAGCGAAACGGTAGCTCTAGGGGGGCCCAAGTTGCTCACGGACCGGCTGAAAAGCATGTTGCGCGGCCCGCGCGACGCCCAGTTATCTGGTGTCGCGCCCAAGCCGGCCGATGGCCAGCGCTCCTTCTTCTCCGGGCGCCAGGCCGGCGGTGTGGAGCACACCACGCGGCAGAGCCGTGGCCTCGAAGAGTTCTTCAACTATATCCGCGGGCAGTCCGGCCTCACCATTCTCGATCTGGGCGGTGCTACCCAGCAAAACGTGAGTTTTATAACTAACCTGGGGCACCGTCTCTACTCGGAAGATTTCCTCCAGATCCTGAATGAGACCTTCGGTGCGGACGGCGCCGTGGATCAATCCAATCCAGGCCGCATCGAGTACTTTCTGCGCCAGGCGCTGGAATATCCGGAAGGCCACTTCGATGGTGTGCTGATTTGGGACGTGCTGGAGTATCTGGCTCCCGCTCTGCTTACGGCGGTCGTCGAGCGTCTGCACAAAATCGTGCGCCCCAAAAGTTACATGCTGTCGTTCTTTCACTCCGACAACAAGCTCCAGGCCGTCCCGTTTTACACGTTCCGCATTCAAGAAGTAAACCTGCTGCAAGTGGCGCAGCAGGGCTCCCGTCATCCCGCGCAGCTGTTCAACAATCGCAGCCTCGAGAAATTATTCGGGAGCTTCGAGTCGGTTAAATTCTTCCTCACCCGCGAAAGCCTGCGGGAAGTGATCATCAAAGTTTAGTCAGACCCGGAAGCATTACTGGCCGCTGATGAACGCCGATCAACGCGGATAACACAATTTTACTTTTTTTCGTTTTCCCATCCGCGTTCATCTGCGTTCATCCGCGGCTAAATCGCCTTTGCGTTCCTTGTATTTGCCAGTGATGCCGTTCCACCGGACTTTCAGCGGATCGAGGAAAGCGGCCAGCCCGAGCCACGGGCTCACCTTAGTCCCCGCGACATCGTTCCAGCGGACCGGCACCTCCAGGCACTTGTACCCCAGATGGCGCGCGATGTAGAGCACTTCCACGTCGAAGCCGAATCCATCCAGCCGCTGTCGCGAGAAGATCTCGCGCGCGGCGCCGGTTTCGAAAAGCTTGAAGCCGCACTGCGTGTCGTGAAACGGAAGCCCTGTAATCGCCCGCATTAGCAGATTGAAAAACCGTCCGATGTCTTCGCGAAAGCGCGGCTGCCGCACACCGATCAGCGAGCGATCGATGGCGCGCGAGCCGATTGCCACGCCTGCGTTTTCGCGCTCGGCGGCGTTCCAGAGCTTGTCCAGCTCCTCAATCGGCGCGGAGAGATCGGCATCTGAGAAAAGCACCCACTCTCCTTTCGCTTCGAGCATTCCATGCCGCACCGCGTAGCCCTTGCCGCGGTTTCCCGGATTGGCGAGTACGCGCGCTTTTGCGCGGCGCGCCACATCGCCGGTGGCGTCCTTCGATCCGTCGTCGACTACGATGACCTCCCAGAATTCCCACTCCTCGCGGTGCAGATAGTCCCGCACTCTCTCCAAAGTGGCAGGTAAGCGTTTCTCTTCGTTGTAGGCGGGAATGATAATGGAGATGGACCGTCGCAAACGAAGCCTTATAATAACGTATTTCCCCCATAGGAGATTTTTTTGTCACTGGAAGACGAGCTGCTCAAGCAGCGCCTGTGCCGCATCCGCGAAATCGAGGCGCTGGGATACCGGCCGTATGGAAGCCGTTTCGATTTCACCCACACGATTCCCGAAATTCTGGCGGGCTACGGAACCAAACCGGCGGAAGAGCTGGTTCCCGAAGTGCGCGTTCGCGTGGCCGGGCGGCTCATGACCAAGCGTCTCATGGGCAAAGCCGGGTTCGCCCATTTGCAGCAGAATGGCGAGCGGTTGCAGATCTACGTCAAAAAGGACGCGGTCGGGGAGCGCGATTTTTCGCTCTTTCAATTGCTCGACCCGGGCGACATCGTGGGTGTGGATGGCTACCTGTTCCGCACCCGCACGGGCGAGTTGAGCATCCATGTGGAGAGGCTGGAGTTTCTCTCCAAAACCCTGCTCACCATGCCCGAGAAGTGGCACGGCCTGGAGGATGTCGAGACCCGCTATCGCCAGCGCTACCTGGATCTGATCGCCAATCCCGAAGTGCGCAAGGTGTTCGTCACGCGCGCGCGTATCATCTCTTCGCTGCGGCGCCAACTCGAAGCGCGCGGCTTCATCGAGGTGGAAACGCCCATGATGCAGCCGCTTTATGGCGGCGCGACGGCGCGTCCTTTTGTGACCCACCACAACACCCTGGATGTCGATCTGTATCTGCGGATCGCGCCCGAGCTTTATTTGAAGCGCCTGGTGGTGGGCGGCATGGAGCGGGTTTACGAGATCAACCGCAACTTCCGCAATGAAGGGCTGTCCAAGCACCACAACCCGGAATTCACCATGCTGGAGTTTTATCAGGCCTACACCGACTACCAGGGCTTGATGGACTTCTCCGCCGAACTGCTGGGACAGGTGGCTTGCGATGCCGCCGGATCGAGCGAAGTCGAATTCGAAGGCAACAAGCTGGATTTCGCGCGGTTCCAGCGGTATAGCATGCGCGAAGCGGTAGTCGAGTTCTGGGAGGGCGCGGAGCGGCCGGCGATGGATGACGTTCGCAACCCTGACTGGCTGCTGCGAAATTCCCACAAGATGACACCCGGCGAAGCCCTCACCGACATCTTCGAGCGGTGCGCCGAACACAAGCTGATCCAGCCCACAATCATCTACGACTACCCGGTAGAGACCTCACCGCTCTCGAAGAACAAGCCTGAAGATCCGGCGTTCGTGGAGCGGTTTGAGATCTACGCCGCGGGGATGGAGATCGGCAACGCATATACCGAGTTGAACGACCCGCAGGAGCAGCGCCGCCGCTTCGAAATGCAGATTGCCATGCGCGAGCGCGGCGACGAGGAGGCCCACCAGATGGATGAGGACTACGTGCGCGCGCTGGCCTACGGGATGCCTCCGACCGGCGGCGAGGGTATCGGAATCGACCGCATCACCATGATCCTGACCGGATCGCGCACCATTCGCGACGTGATCCTGTTCCCCTTGCTGCGCCCCGAGGGCCCCATCGACTTGATCGACCTCATGCGCCAGTACGACAACCTGTGACCTTCGAACTATTCATCGCCGGCCGCTATCTGCGGGCCCACCGCAAGGAACGTGTGATCTCTGTGATTACCGCGATCTCGATCGCCGGCGTGGCCGTGGGGGTCATGGCGCTGATCATCGCGCTGGCCATCAACAACGGTTTCCACAACACGCTGCAGCGCAACCTGCTGGGGGCCATGGCGGACATCACGGTGCTGGAGAAGCAGCCGCTCTACGGGATTGAGCATTGGGAAGAACTGGCTGCACGCCTGCGCAAGCTGCCGCACGTCCGGGCCGCGGCTCCGGCGCTCTATAGCCCGGTCTTCCTGACGGGCGGACCGCAAGCTCACGCCGCTTATCTGAAAGGCATCGACGTTGATTCCGAGCTAGCCATCAGCGATGCACTGCGTCATTTGAAATCCGGTTCTCTCGATCGCCTGCGCGATCCCAACGCATCGCCGCCCGGCATTCTTTTGGGGTCGAAAATGGCCGACGAGACCGGGATGATTGCGAATTCCCGAATCAACCTGTTCAGCCCGCAGGGCGATCTCACTCCTTTGGGCCCTCGTGGGGCTAATCGCCCCTTTCGCGTGGCGGGGACCTTCGAAACCGGCTTCTACGACATCGACGACAACTGGGCTTATACCTCGCTCGGCGCTGCCCAGAAGGTTCTATCGCTGGAGGATGTGGTCAACCAGATCGAGCTGAAATTGGACGACAGCAACCGCGCGAGTGAGATCGCCAAGGATGTAGAGCGAGTGGCCGGGCCGAAATATACGACCACCACCTGGATGGAACGCAACAGGCAACTGCTTGGTGCGTTGAACATGGAGCGCTGGGTGACGGTCATTACCATCGGGCTGATCGAGCTGGTGGCGGCGCTGAATATTTTCATTTCGCTGGTCATGATGGTGATGGAGAAATACCGCGACATTGGCGTGCTGATGTCGATGGGGGCGCGGCGCGCGCAGATCCGCTGGATCTTCATGCTGCAGGGCGTGCTAATCGGCGTGGTGGGCAGTGTGATCGGCGTGGTGGCGGGTTATGCGCTGTGCTATTTCGCGAACCAGTATCGCTGGGTCCGCCTGGACGAGACGGTTTATTCGCTGAGCTTCGTGCCGTTTGAGCCGCGCTGGATGGATGGCCTGTGGGTACCGTTGGCGGCGGTCCTAGTGAGTTTCCTGGCGACCATATATCCCGCCCGAAACGCCACCCGGATCGCCCCTGCAGAAGTTCTGCGCTATGAGTAGGTGGGAAGAGAAGCAACCGCTCCCTGCGGTCACGGCTCAGTAAGGCGCGTCGACATCATCGCATCGCGCGTTCCGGTCGTGCGTGGTAACGCGATGACGCCGCTGTGTTACCGAGCCGTGACCATAGGGAGCGGTGGATGTTGCCGGCCCGCTACCTCGCCAGCGTGAAATTCACATCGATTTCGGTGTCCACATCCACGGCCTCTCCATTCAGCAGAGTCGGCTGGTAGACCCACTGGCGAACCGCCTCCAGCGCGGCAGGGACCAATAACGGGTGGCCGCTGGCGACCGTCAGGTTCTTGATCGTGCCGTCTTTCCCGATCCAGGCATCGAGCTTTACGACCCCCTCGATCCGCGCCTGCTTGGCTTCCAGTGGATAGGTGGGCTTCGGCTGCTGAATCAGTTTCACGGCCTGGACGTTTCCGCCGACGCGGAGCTTGAATCCAGGCGCGGCCGATTCCGTGGCGCCGGGCGCAATCTCAATCGCCATATCGCGGCCGGATTGCAAGCCGGCGCCTTGCGCCGTGATTGGGCTCCGGTACGTAACCCGTAAATGCGAGTCGAAGCTGGTTACAACCGACCCCAACTCCTGCAAAGCCGATGCGGTCATGACATCGCCTTCGTGGACCGGCAGGCGCGAGAGCAACTCGCTACGGGCCGAATCCGAGATTCCCGTCACCGAAATGCCGCGTACGGTCAGGCCGACCAGCTGGGCGGGAATTGCGCCGCGAGTGTCCGGTTTACTCTCATTGGCCAAGCCGGCCGCCGGTAACTGGAAGGCGATGGAAACCTGTCGCGTTCCGCCCGCAGCATCGTCGGTGAAGTGCCAATTCAGCACCGATGCGAGCGCCGCCTTGCGGAGTTCGTCGGGCCCACTCAGCACCTGCGCGTCGGACACGCTTCCGCTGGTGTCGAGTTTGACCTGAACGACTACGGTCCCTTGTATGCCTTGCGCGCGCGCGGCTGCCGGGTAATCTACCGGTGCGCGGTGCATCAGAGTGGCGCCGCCCAGCCCGACCGACACTCCGGGCGCATCGGCTACCACCTGCGGAGCCGCAGCCAGGGGAAACGTAGCCGTTGCCAGCCAGCACGCCGCGACCAGGACACCCAGCGCCGCAGCCATGGAAGAAACCAAGCGTGTCTTAGACATTCGAACCTCCTTCAAAATCGAAACCACCCTCTGTTTCAATTGCCGCTGGCGCAGAAATAGCGATGCCGGCGCCAGATCGGGTTGCATCCTCCCGCCGGCGATGGCCAGCAGGGCATCCACGTACTGCTCCCGCGATTGCGTCGCGGCCACCACTTGACGGTCCACCTCCTGCTCGCGCGCCAGTCCGATCTCCGCCAGCAGCCACCAGATGGCGGGGTGGAACCAGAAGACCGCCCGCACGATTTCTTCGCCGACCGTGAACAGCCAGTCGTGGCGGCGCACGTGAAGCGACTCGTGGCACAGGATGGCCTCCTGCATCTCCCGAGCGAGCTCCGGAAAATGAGCCGGCAGCAACACCACCGGCCGGAACGCTCCAAAGGTGACCGGGCTCGAAACCAACTCGGACAGGCGCAGCGTCGCACCCTCGCGGGAGCCCAGCCGGCGCGATTGCCTGCGGTATTGCCGCAACCGCCAGAAACCCATGGCCAGTCAGATGACGCGCCACAGCATCCCGGCCGCCAGCAGCCCCAGCACCGCTTCCTGCAAAGGGAACCCGCGATGCGCCGGTATGTGTACCGCCCGAATGATGGTGATCGCGGAAACGGAATCCGCCGCAGTCACCGGGTGTTTCCACGGCCGAACCAGAGGAAGCGCCAGCGAAGCCAGCAACACCGCCTGCCAATACAGCAGCCGTGCACCCGGAACACGCAGCCGCAGCGCGTACGCCGCCAGAGCAGCGGCGGCCACCAGCACGGCAATTTGCAGACTCCAGGCCAGCAGGTTATGCCCGATCATGGCTTCCTCCGCAGTTTGGCGATCTCTTCCAGGTCCTTCTGCGAAAGGTGATGATCCTCCACCAGGTGCACCAGCAGCGGTTCGGCCGACCCGTTGAACACGCGGTTGACGAATTCCCGCACCATGGCGCCGATCACCTGTCCCTGGGGCTGCGCCGGACGGTAAACGTAGGCGCGTTCGTCCTGCGATTTCTTGAGGAATCCTTTCTGCTCCAGGATCCGCATCATGGTCATCACCGTGGTGTAAGCCACTTTGCGCTTTGCCAGGAGCGCTTCGTAGATGTCGCGAACGGTAGCGCCCTGTTCGCGCTCCCAAACCAGCTTCATGATGGCGAGTTCCTGATCGGTCAGCGTGCGGCTTCGGCGTCTCATACTAATTTATTAGTACTAATTCGAAAAGATGTCAAGAGAGAACTGAAAATAACTTTGGTGGATTCCCAAACGGAAGTAGGACGGTTATCGAGGGATCTCCCCGATGCCTGCGGCGAGAAAAGGTCTACTCTTGAGGAGCATGCCAGAAGGGGTCCTTGCACCACAGTTCCGCAAAGCGCGGCGCCGAGCCGGTAATGTACTCGTCGAAGCCACCTTCACCATCGTGCTTCTTCTCGGGATGATCTGGCTGGCGTGGAATCTTTGTTGGGTGTTGTATGCGAAATCCAGAATGCAGCAGGCCGTTGACGATGCGGCGCGAGCCGCAGTTACCGGGCAGCTCCAATTCACCGCGACCGATCTGAAAAACACCATCGCCCAGGTGGCCGAGAACGACGCCCCGGAGTTCCTGACGGCCCATCTGGCCTGTCAGACGCTTCACATCGATTTCTTCGATCAGAACGGAGCCGCTGTTTCGGCGCCGGTCAATCTCGGCGTCGTGCGCGTGTCCGTCCAAAATTATCCCTATAAGCTGCTTACGCCCATAGTCGATCCGAACGGGTCGGTGAACGCCGCGGGCTCGACCGGCACTGCCGCCATTTGGGTCAGTGCCGCTCGCGTATCGCAAGCATGTAACCCGCTCAACTGTCCTCCGGTTGGATCGTGGCCGCCGGGCACGTGTCCCTGATGGAGAAATGAAGCATATGCTTGGTCTAAGCAGGAGAAGACGCCAGGGCGGACAAGCCATGATCGAGTTTGTCCTGGTGAGCGCGTTCTTTTGGGTTCCCCTGATCTATTTCATGATGACGCTGGGGTTCCGCTTGACCAGGTCCATCGAGCAGATCGAACTGGTCAACGATGTCAGCCAGATGTTCGCCCGGGGAATCGACTTTTCGGCTGCCAGCAATCAGACGCTACTGACGGGTACGCTGGCGTACGATTTCGGGATGGCAGGCAATGGCGGTAACGCCGTCACCGGCGGCAGCACCGGCCCGATGGTGCTCGTTCTGTCGCAATACTTCTACGTGAACTCCGCCGACCCCTCATGCAACGGCTGCGCTAATCGGAGCCAGACGGTGCTCGAACGCCGCATTATCATCGGCAACAACACACTAATCGGCACCCAAGGTTCCCCGGCTTCGGTGGGAACCATTCCGGGAGGAACTCTCAACACCACTACCGGTACCTGCGAACAGGCGGACAACAATCTTCCCCCTCCGACGCAAGGCACGCCCACAACCTGCCAGTACACCGTCACTACGATTCAAGTGGGTTCATTCAACTCGGTGATGACTAATCTACCTACGAACGCCGGCGCCAACGTTGGCGGAACCGTATTTTTTGTGGAATCTTACTACAAGGATTTGACGGGAAAAATGAACTACCAGCGATCCATTGACTAGGCCTTTTGGGTCGCCCGATTCGATCGCACCAAGTAGAAGGAATCGCATATGAAGGCTGCAAAAACCAGGCGCGAAAAAGGCTTCGCCATCGTTCTGACCACTCTTGCGTTAGTTTCCACCCTCCTGATAGCGGGACTTGGCTTTGACGTCGGCACTCTTTACCTGATCCGCACCAAACTACAGGGAGCGATGGACGCCGCGGCCTTGGCCACGGTCCGCGCGCTAGCCCAGAACCCCAATGTGAACGCGGCCAAGACCGTCGGTCAGGAGTTTCTGGTTGCTAATTTTCCCAACGGCTACTGGGGCGCCCAACCGCTGGCCTCTATGCCGGTTGCCAACGCAATTACGGTTTCGGAGATTGACGCTAACGGGAACGCCGGAACGCCGGGAACCACGGCCACCGCCAAACTAGTCACCGTGACTGCGGGAGTCTCCGCGCCGCTGTATTTCCTTCGGATATTGGGCCAGAACACCGCGAATATTTCGTTTACGGCTCAGGCAACGCGGCAGGGCCTTCTGCTTATGCTGGTGCTGGATGCATCCAGTTCCATGGGTGCCCACTCGTTTAGTGGTCAGACCGCTTGCCAATGGGCCCAGCAGGATGCACAAGCCTTTCTGGGCTACCCGCAGTTCGATCCGGACATCGATCGAATCGGCGCGGTGTCGTTTGCCACCAACACCTACACCTCTCCTCCCATAGCCAACTTTCAATCCCCAGCCGGCACGCTCAATACTTCCAGCCAGGTGTACACGGACTTGGGCACGTTTAACTGTCCTGGCGGGAACACCAACACGTCTGAGGGCCTCCAGCAGGGGTACAATGCCATCTCGACCTTTTGGGCAGGGGCCACTCCATCTCGCGCTAATGTGATCATCCTGATGACCGACGGAGCGCCCAACGGCTGGACTTCCAACTGGACGACGGCTACACTTCAGGCTGGCAGCCTGTGCGGCCCGCCCGCGGGCGGGACCCTCACGGGGATGGTGGCCCGCTGGACACCCACGGAAAACGGAATACTCAGTGTGGCCGCGGCACCTGCCTCGAAGATGAACATGGCCCAAACTTCGGCCATTTCCACCAACGGCAAATGTAAATTCACCACCCAAAATAACACGTCCTACTGGTATCAGGACTTCGCTACGGTGCCGTCTGTCGACATTTACGGCGACGTACTGTACGGAGCCAGCACCTACATACCCCAAGGCGCCACAACGATTGCGCCCCCGCCCAATTCCTCACAAGCCGTTAACACGGCAGTGCCCACCAATGCTACCCCATCCAGCACTAGCACCACAGCACCCATAGGCAACAGCAGCACCACCACTGACTGGCAGTTTCTCGACTTTTCTCGTAACACGGCGGATGAGACAGCGACGCGTCTGCGCACCGACGCCACTTACAGAATCGCGATCTACTGCATTGGACTTTACGGCAACGTAAATGCCGCCACCGACCCGTGGGATGTGGTTGACGACACTCTCCTAAACCGCATAGCCAATACATCAGCCTCGCAGATTTACAATCCCAACCAGCCGGTGGGAGTATACGTCACAACGCCCGACGCCAGCCAATTGAGCTCGGCATTCGCGCAAATCGCCAGCGCCATCGTGGCGCGCCTGTCCAAGTAGACAGCCGCGCCGCTACCACACGCGGCAGGCGTTGGCGGCCACCATGGGCTGGCCGGCTTTGCACGCGAAAGCCTTCTCAAACTCGGGCATGTTCTGTAACACGCCGTCGATCCTAAATTTACCGGGAGAGTGCGGATCGGTGCGGGCCCGCAGGCGCGCCGATTCTTCACGAGTGTTCTGGCACCAGACTTGGCCGAAGGACAGGAAGAACCGCTGCTCCGGGGTGAAGCCATCGGTCTTAGAACGGTTGTCGCCGATGGTGGTAAGCAGAGCCATCAGCGCCAGCCGGACGCCGCCATTGTCGGCGGTGTTCTCGCCCAACGTCAGTTTGCCGTTCAAGTGAACCCCGGGGACCGGCGAGAAGTTGGAATACTCGTTCGCAATGCAGGCCTCCCGCTCTCCGAATGCCTTGGCGTCGGCCGGAGTCCACCAATCGCGCAGGTTGCCCTTAGCGTCGAACTGGCGGCCTTCGTCATCGAAGCCGTGAGTCAGTTCGTGGCCGATCACCATGCCGATCCCGCCAAAATTGACAGCGTCATCAGCGCCATTGTCGTAAAACGGCGGCTGTAAAATACCAGCCGGAAAATTGATGTTGTTCATCAGCGGGTCGTAATACGCGTTCACGGTAGGCGGCGTCATGCCCCATTCGAGGCGGTCCACCGGCTTGCCGATCTTGTTCAACTCCCGCTGAAACTCGAACTGGTCCGCGCGCATTCCATTGCCCACAGCATCGTCCCGCCGGATCTGTACGCTGCCGTAATCGCGCCACTTGTCGGGGTAGCCGATCTTGTTGGTGACGGCCTTCAGTTTCACCAGCGCCTGCTGTTTGGTGGCGGGCGTCATCCAGGTGACGTTCTGGATGTCCTGTCCCAACGCCTTTTCGATGGCGTCCACCATTTTGAGCGTGCGCTCTTTACCTTGCTCGCCGAAGGTGCGTTCCACGAATTTCCGTCCCAGGGCGTCGCCCAATTGGTTGTCGGTGAAATCCACGCAGCGTTTCCAACGCGGCCGCAGTTCCTTGGCGCCGGTCAGCGTCTTGCCGAAGAAATCGAAGTTCGCCTCCACGAAGGGCGTCGGCAGTAGGCCCGCTTCGGAGTGCAGCAGGTGCCAGCGCAGATAGGTTTTCCACTCATCCAGGCTGAACGTGCCGATGGCGGAATCCACGGTCTTGAAGAAGTCCGGCCAAGCCACGTTGAGATCCTGAAATTCCGGGGCGCCGCTATCGGTGAAGTATTGGTTCCACCGGAACGCCGGGCTGAGCTTGGCCAACTCCTGCTTGTTCATCCTGTGGTAAACCTTTTCCGGATCGCGCTGGGAAACGCGGTCCAGGGAGCCCTTGGCGAGGTCGGTCTCGATTTTTAGCACGGTCTGCGCGTCTGTCTTGGCCTGGTTTGACGATTCGCCGGCGAGTTCGAATATGTGCTGCATGTGCGCCAGGTATTTCTGGCGGATGGCCACCGTGTCCGCGTCGTCTTTGAGATAGTAGTCGCGGTCGGGAAGAGCGAGCCCGCCCTGATCGGCCTGCGCGATCACCTCGCTGGAATTCTTGAAGTCCTGTCCGGACCCGAACTCAAACAGCGCCGGCATACCGGTGCGGTGCAAGTGGGCGAGTTCCGCCGCTAACTGGTCCTTAGCTGGGAGTGCGCGGATGCGATCGAGCTCCGGCTGGATGGGAGCGAGGCCTTTGGCGTCGATCGATTTCGTGTCCATGCAGGCGGCGTAGTAGTCGCCGATCTTCTGCGTGACCGCGTCGCGCTTGGGATCGGGCCGCGCGGCGTCTTCCAGGATCTGGCGCAGGATCTCGCGGTTCCGCTCCGCCAATGCGTCGAAACGGTCCCAGCGGGATTGGTCGGGTGGAATCGGGTTGTTCTTGATCCACGAACCGCAGGCGTACTGGTAAAAATCCACGCAGGGATTCGCGGTTTTATCCATCGCGTTGAGGTCGAAGTGAAGGTTCGGGGAAGCCGTCTGGCCGAAGAGCGTCCCCAGACACAGAGATACCGGCAGGATGAGTTTTCGCAAGCGAGTCGACTCCATTTCAATTTTACGTGCGAAACAGGCTTTTGGTGCGAAGTTTGCTACCCTTGGAATATTTCAAACGGTGAATTTATGGCCAGTATTCTGATTCGCAAGCCGCTCAGCATGATTATGGAAGAGGCCGGGCAGCAAGGTGATCATTGCCTCAAGCGGGCGTTGGGCGTGACCAACCTGGTCGCACTGGGCGTCGGAGCCATAATTGGCGCCGGCATTTTTGTGCTGACGGGCTCTGCGGCGGCGCAATATGCCGGTCCAGCGATCGTCCTTTCCTTCATTCTGGCCGGGATCGGCTGTGTGTTCGCGGGGCTGTGCTATGCCGAGTTCGCTTCGCTGATCCCCATCGCAGGATCGGCGTACACCTATGGATACGCTACGCTGGGTGAGCTTTTCGCCTGGATCATCGGTTGGGATTTGATCCTGGAGTACGCCTTTGGCGCGGCCACGGTGGCCTCCGGTTGGAGCGCCAACGTAATTCTGCTGCTGCAATATCTCCACATCCCACTACCTCCCCAGGTCATAGCGACGCCGGGTACGGTGCTCGTGCAGTACAACAATTTCTGGACGCCCATCGGTTCGGTTCCGGCCGGAGTGAACCTAGCCGCCCTTCCCCACGCTACCGCGGCCTTCAACTTGGTGGCATTCCTGGCAATCTGCTTGGTCACCACCGTGCTGGTGATCGGCATTGAGGAATCGGCGACGCTGAACACGATCATCGTATTCATCAAGGTTGGAACAGTCCTGGTGTTCATCGCCGTTGCGGCTAACAGTCTGATCTCGCATCCTGAAGTGCTCGCTGGAAACTGGCACCCGTTCATTCCGCCCAATACGGGCGAGTTCGGCAAGTATGGTTGGTCCGGAGTGGCGCGAGGTGCCGCGGTGATTTTCTTCGCGTACATTGGTTTCGATGCGGTCTCAACAGCCGCGCAGGAGGCCAAGAATCCGCAGAAGGATATGCCCATGGGTATCCTGGGATCGCTGGCTATCTGCACCGTACTGTACATCGCCACGGCCGGTCTGCTGACCGGAGTGGTGAATTATAAATTGCTCAACGTGGCGGCGCCCGTGGCCGTGGGAATGCAGGCGACCGGTGTGCTTTGGGGGCAATACCTCGTCCTGGCGGGGAGCATACTCGGGTTGAGCACGGTAATGCTCGTGATGCTGCTGGGCCAGTCGCGGGTCTTCTTCTCCATGTCGCGTGACGGTCTCTTGCCGGAATGGGCCGGGCGGGTGCATCCACGATTCCACACGCCCTATATCTCTTCGATCACGGTGGGTTTGTTTGTTGCGGTTTTCGCGGCCCTGATCCCCATCGGCATATTGGGCGAGTTGGTAAGCATCGGCACGTTGCTGGCGTTTGTCATCGTTTGTTCCGGAGTCTGGATGCTGCGCCGGCGGAGGCCCGACCTACCTCGCCCCTTTAAAACCCCGATGGTGCCTTTGGTGCCGATTCTGGGTATTGCTGTATCGCTTCTCCTGATGCTCAGTCTCCCTGGTGATACCTGGCTTCGTCTCATCATCTGGCTGGCAATGGGTTTGGCCATTTATTTCAGTTATGGGCGCAAGCACAGCCGTGTGGCTCTGCTGGCAGAAAAAGATCCGGTACGCCAGTAGCTGATGTGCGCGACCTTACAAACGCGCATCTGACGATCAGCCATCGCCGACGGATGCGCCATGTAATGCCGGCGGCGGAAACGCCCGTGCGGGTCCTCGCCGCCGGTTGGGCGGGAGGTAACCTCGGCGCTGGGCCGTTCGCCATAACCCATCGCACGGACAACCTGAGGAGAAACTGGAAAATGAGACGATACTGCATAGTTATGGGTGCGTTCGCCCTGTCGGCCGCGACGCTCTTTGCACAGGGCGCGCCGAGTGTGGCCGCTGACTTGAAGCAGTCTTATAACGGGATCAAGAGCAACATCATGGCTGCCGCTGAGAAGATGGCGGAGGCCGACTACAGTTTTCAACCGACGGCGCCCGAGCGCAATTTCGGCGGCTGGGTAGCGCATGTGGCCGATGCCCAGCTGGGCACCTGCTCCCGGATTGCGGGCACGCCGAAACAGCCCAACGCCGGCTCGAAGACCAGCAAGGCCGATCTGATTGCGGCGTTGAAGGAGTCCTTCGATGCATGCGATGCGGTCTATGAAGGAACCACTGACGCCAACCTCAACGAACCGGTTCCTTCGTTCCGCGGCCAGACGCCCCGCGTGAGCGCGCTTTACGGCAATATTGCGCACGACCAGGAGTGCTACGGGACCATGGCCGTTTACTTGCGGCTGAAGGGACTGGTGCCGCCTTCGACCGAGGCGATGGCGCGAGGACGGGGCGGGAAGAAGTAGGGTTGCGCGTCGCACACCGGCGACAAGATCGCCAGCGTTACGGCTGCGCGTGGGTTTGCTCGTCTGCGGTTCCGGGGGAGTAGCCTTCCCAGCGGGCCACCACGGCGCTGGCCAGACAGTTGCCGACAACGTTGACGGATGTGCGGGCCATGTCGAGCAGGGCATCCACACCCAGCAGAATCGAGATGCCCTCCACTGGCAGCCGGAAGGTGGTGAGTGTTCCCGCGAGAATGACGAGGGCGGCGCGGGGCACGCCGGCCACACCCTTGCTGGTGAGCATGAGGGTGAGCATCATGAGCAACTGCTCGCCGAAGGACAGGTGCACTCCTGCGGCTTGGGCTACGAAGACCGAGGCGAGCGATAGATACAATGTGGTGCCATCGAGGTTAAAGCTATAGCCCGTGGGTAAGACGAATCCCACGATGTGCTTGGGAACGCCGAAGCGCTCCATGTTTTCCAAGGCCAGGGGCAGGGCAGCCTCGCTCGACGCCGTGGAGAAGGCAATCGCAAATGGCTCGCGCACCGCTCGATAGAACGCCGCGGCAGGAATTCGGAATAGTGCCACTACGGCGCCGAGAATGACGAACACGAACAGCGCTTGCGCCGCGTACATGGTCGCAATCAGCTTGCCCAGCCCGAACAGCACACCGGCTCCTTTGCTGCCGACTGTGACTGCGAGGGCTGCACCCACGCCGAATGGGGCCAGGTACATGACGTAGCGTGTGAAGAGAAACATCACCTCGGCCAGCGCCGAGCAGAACGAAACCACGGGCGCGGCCTTGGCGCCGATGCCCGCACAGGCCGCACCGAACAGGAACGAAAAAACCACCACCTGAAGCACGTCGTTGCGGGCCATGGCGTCGATCATGCTGGTGGGGAAGATGTGTTCGATCAGGTCGGAGGCGCTGGTTCGGTTTTGCGGAATCGCCGTTTCCGCAGCGGCGCGCGCGATGGGAACGCCGTCTCCGGGACGCACCAGGTTGACCGCGCCCAGTCCCAGAAACAGCGCCAGAGTGGTGACCACTTCGAAATAAGCCAGGGTTTTGATACCGATGCGTCCCATGCGCTTCAGGTCGCCCGCGCCGGCGATGCCGGAGACCAGCGTGCCGAACAACAGGGGCGCGATGATGGAGCGGATCAACCGCAGGAAGATATTGGAAACGGGCCCAAGCTGTTGGGCGAAGCCAGGCGCAAAGAGACCCAGAGCCACGCCGACCGCCATGCCAACAAATATCCACGTTGTAAGCGGCACAGACCTCCGGGTCTGTGTCGGGTTCACCGCTCGCCCCACTTCAGCTTCTGCCTCAGCACGTCGAAGAACATGGCCCGCGGCGGCCGCATCAGGTGCAGCGCGAACGGCGAGCTGCGGCACACGATGGTGTCACCCTTCTCCACGGGTTTGCCGACCTGTCCATCGATGGTGAGGAACACGCTCTCATCAGGGCCGCGCGAAATCACACGCACCACGCTGGTTTCCGGCACCAGCACCGGCCGGTTCGTGAGCATGTGCGGGCAGATGGGCGTAATGCAAATGGCCGGCACGGAAGGAAAGATGATGGGCCCTCCGGCTGCCAGCGAATATGCCGTGGACCCGGTCGGCGTGCAGATGATGAGACCATCGGCTTTGTAGTCGGCGACGAACTGTTCATCCACGAAAGCCTGCAAGTCGATCATGCGCGCGATGGATGCCTTCGTGAGCACGGCGTCGTTGAGGGCATCGTAGGAAGCGATCACTTTTCCGTCACGCACGATCTCGGTGTTCAGAAGCTTGCGCTTGGCCACGCGATGCTCGCCACGCAGCGCACGCTCCAATTCAGGGAAGAGCTCGTCGATAGTGATCGCCGTCAGGAATCCGAGCCCGCCCAGGTTGACCGGGAAGAGTGGAATCTCGCGTTTGCCGATGGCGCGGGCGGCGGAGAGCAGCGTGCCATCGCCTCCCAGAACGATGACCAGGTCGCAGCCTTCCGGGACCATCTCACGGGGGATGCCTTCCTCTCCACTCGTATATGCCGCGGTCTCTTCATCCGCGCGCACCGCGATGGCTCGCTTCCGCAACCATTCGATGACCTCCGATACCAGCTGGTGGCCCGCCTCGACGCCTGGCTTGGAGATGACTCCGACAGTTTTAATGTCGGGCATACAGGAGGAATTCCTTGTTCCCTTCGGCGCCGAGGATGGGGCTATCCATAAGGTTGGTGACGAATCCGAGTTCTTCCACGGCCCGGCTGACGCGCTCGCAGGCGGCCTGGTGGAGTTCCGGCTCGCGAACGATGCCGCCCTTTCCCACTTGACCCTTGCCAACTTCGAATTGCGGCTTGACCAGTATAATCATTCGACCGTCTGAGTGTAGCAGCCGGACCACAGCCGGCAGGATAAGGGTCACGGAGATAAAGCTGACGTCGCAGGTGAGGAGTGACGCGAGCTCGCCGATATCGGAGAATCGCAATTCGCGCGCGTTGATGCCCTCGTGGACCACCACTCGCGGGTCCGTTCGCAGCGACCAGGCGAGCTGCCCGGCTCCCACGTCGACAGCGTGCACACGGGCGGCGCCGGCCTGGAGCAGGGCGTCGGTGAAGCCGCCCGTCGAAGAACCGATATCCAGGCAGACCAGTCCGGCGACATCCACGGAAAAATGGCGCAAGGCGGCGGCCAGCTTGAGTCCGCCGCGGCTCACGAATTGGGGCCGTGCCAGCAATTCGATGGCGGCGTCTGGCGCCACAGCCTGCCCGGCCTTCAGAGCCTTTTGGCCGTTGAGCAGGACATCACCCGCCATGATGAGCGCTTGCGCCTTCTCGCGCGAATCCACCAGGCCGCGTTCCACCAGCAGGCGGTCCAGCCGGGTTTTCATGATTTACGGCGGACAATCAGATCGGCGAGCTCGTGCAAACCCGCGGCTTGGTTCCCGAAAGGCTCCAGAACCTGGTGGGCGTGCGCGCATTCTTCTTCCGCCATGCGGTGCGAAGTATCCAGGCCGTAGACCGCGGGGAAGGTGATCTTATGTTGCGCGGCGTCCTTGCCGGCGGTCTTGCCCAGAGCCTCGGAGGATTCCTCCACATCGAGAATGTCGTCGACAATCTGGAAGGCCAGCCCGATGTGTTCCCCGTAGCAGGAGAGCGCGTCGTACTGCGCGGTGGTGGCGCCCGCAAAAATGGCGCCCATGCGCGTGCTGGCGCGGAGCAGGGCGCCGGTCTTGGCGCGGTGAATGCTTTCGAGCAGCGCGGCGTCGGGAGGTTTGCCTTCCCCCTCCAGGTCGGCCACCTGGCCGCCGATCATGCCGCCCACCGTGCCAGCGGCAGTGGCCAGTTCCGCGATGAGCCTGGTCTTGCGTTCGGGCAGGCAATCGAGCTGCGCCAGAACCTGGAATGCCAGCGTGAGCAGCGCATCGCCCGCCAGAATCGCCATGGCTTCGCCGAACACTTTGTGATTGGTCAGCTTGCCGCGGCGGTAGTCGTCGTTATCCAGAGCCGGCAGATCGTCGTGGATTAAGGAATAAGTGTGGATCAGTTCGAGCGAGCAGGCCGCCGACACGACGCCGCCGGGCGGCCGGGTAACGGCGCGTGCGGCCTCTATACAAAGGATAGGGCGGATGCGTTTTCCTCCGGCGAAGAGGCTGTAGCGCAGCGCGCGGTGAATGGTCTCCGGTGGTGTGGTTTCCGGCGGTGCCAGCCGGTCAAGCTCCGCATCCACCAGTTGCTGGTATTCGCGCAGGTTCATGTTTTGTCGTTTTTGTCGATGCGGAACGGTTCGGGCTGGATCTTGCCTTCTTTGCGGATGAGCATCTCCACGCGCGTCTCGGCCTCTTCGAGCTGTTTGCGGCAACTGTCGCTGAGACTCATGCCACGCTCGAAGAGCTCGAGCGCGCGCTCCAGCGGCAAGTCGCCGGCTTCCAGCTGCTTGACTACCTGCTCCAGTTCGTCGAGGCACGCTTCGAACGACTCAACCGGCTGCGAGGCAGCTTGGTTTTCCGCCATGGAAAGTATTCTAACAGGGCGGGTGGGGCATGCTTTAGCTTGCCCAGTTGGCACTTGAAGGGCAGGCAACCACTATAATGTGATTTATGTTCTTTCGCCGGGAGACTCCTAAGAATCCGACATTTCAGGAACGCCTGAACCAGTTGCAGAGCCAGGGATTCGCGGTCACGCCACTCAGTGGCGGCGCGGTCCGCGTGAGCCGGGGGATCTGCGGCGTCGATCTCACCGAACAGAACAATACGGTGCTGGCGTCGGACCGCGCCGGCATCCTCATGGGCAATGAGATCGGCATGCTGGTGGATGGCGGTTTTCAGAAATTCTTTCGCACCTCTTCCGGAAAGACCAAGCCGGCGCTGGCGGAGGAGTTGAAGGCTCTCCACGATTTCGACGAAGACCTCAGGGAAGGCCTGGGGCAAAAAACCTATTACAACGAAGCTCTGGGCACGGTCTCCACCTTCTATCTTTACGATCGCGTGAAAGACCGGGACCGCGGCGTTCCCAAACGAGTGTGGGAAACGTAAGGCGCGCGGATTTTAGATATACTGGCCGGATGATTCGCGCGTATCGCTTCCTGCCGCTTGCGGCGCTGCTGTGGCTCGCCATGGTCCTGCCCGCGCGGGCGCAGCAAGATCAATCGAAGACAACACTATACGTGGTCACGTATGTGGACGTGTTTCCGCAGGGCGCGGCCGATACCAATAAGTGGCTCCGCGAATTCGCGGCCGACAGCCGGAAAGATCCGGGAAGCGTTCGGTTCGAAGTGCTGCGCGACGTGGAGCGCACCAACCACTTTACGATCGTCGAAGTCTGGCAGACGCGGCAGGCTTACGACGCACACACGGCGCTGGAGCACACCAAGCGTTTCCGGGAAAAGCTCCAAACGTATCTCGGCAGTCCGTTCGATGAGCGGCTGTACCACAACTTGGAATAAGCAAGCGGGAGGATAAATTGATGACTCGCCGCACGGTGATCGCGGGCGCACTGGCAAGCTCTACGGCGCTGGCGCAGAGCAAGCCGTCCGCAGTCTCTTCCGTCTGGAGCAGCGAGTACACCGCCAGGAAAGGCTCGGTATCGCTGGCGATGTTCCGTAAGCGCATGGGCGCGCCACGCGCGGGCGAACAGCCGCTGCCAGTGCTGTTCCTGGTGCATGGCTCATCGATCTCGTCACGCCCGAGTTTCGATCTTACGGTTCCGGGACACGGCGAATACTCGGTGATGAACACCTTCGCGCAATTCGGGTTCGATGTGTGGACCATGGATCACGAGAATTATGGACGGTCGAGCCGCACGGAGAGCAACTCGGACATCGCCAGCGGCGTGGAAGATTTAAAAGCCGGGATCGAATTAGTGGGGCGCGAGACGGGACGGCAGAAGGTGCACATCTTCGGCGAATCTTCGGGCGCGCTGCGGGCCGGAGCTTATGCCATGGCGCAACCGGAACGGGTGGACCGGCTGGTGTTCGGGGCTTTCACATATAAGGGCGAGAATTCTCCCACCTTGACCGAGCGCGCCAAACAGCTCGACTATTACCGCTCGCACAACACGCGGCTGCGCGACCGGTCGATGATCCGCAGCATCTTCACGCGCGACAAGGCCGGCACTTCCGATCCGGCGCTGGGCGAATTTCTGGCGGATCAGGAATTGAAATTCGGCGACCAGGTTCCCACCGGCACCTACCTGGATATGACCGCGAATCTTCCGGTGGTCCATCCGGAGAAGGTGCTGGCGCCGGTGATGCTGGTGCGCGGTGAATACGACGGCATCGCTACAGTGGATGACCTGTCCGACTTCTACAAGCGGCTGCCTAATGGCGACCGCCAGTTTGTGATTCTGCCGGGGACCGCGCATTCGGTAGTGCTCGGTTTAAACCGCAAACTCTTCTGGCACGCGATGCGCGCGTTCCTCACCATGCCCGAAACGGAGAAGGTGTCATGAAATATTTCGTTTGTCTGATAACTCTGACGGCGGCCGCCTTTGCACAAAAGGTGACCGGTCCGATTCCGGTGACCGCCGATTCGCATCCTTTCCTGGCGGCCAGCCACAACCTGCAGCCGATGGACCTGGCGAAGGTTGGCTACGTGGAAGAAGAGTATGTGATCAGCGGCACAGCTAATGTCTACGATTGGGCGGCTGATGGCACGCTCACGGTGAAGACGCCGAACGTTCCCTACGGCACGCGGATTCTGCTGCGCCGTCCCGCCGATGCGGCGCGGTTCAATGGCAGCGTGGTGGTGGAGCTCCCCAATACGGCGCGGCGCTTCGATTGGTCGATGATGTGGGGTTACGTGCACAACTACGTGACGGACCAGGGCGCGGCCTGGGTGGGGATCACGATGCCGGGCGCCATCCAGTTGACCAAGAAGTTTGACGCGGCGCGATATTCCGCGCTTTCTTTTGCCAATCCGAACCCGGCCGAGGCCTGCGCGGCCGGCCCGAACGGCGCCAGCGCCACCTCCGATACAGAAGACGGTCTGCGCTGGGATGCCATTACTCAGGTGGCCGCGGCTTTGAAGGACGGCAGTTTCGCGGGATTCAAGGTGCAGCGAGTGTATCTCACGACACAGGGCGCAGAGCTGATGACGTACATCGCCGCCATTCATGGGCATGCCAAGGTGTATGACGGTTATGTCATCAAGAGTCCGGGCGGCCTTTCGCGGATCAGCCGCTGCGCTCCCGCGCCTGGCCGCGGCGATCCAAGACAGATGATCAAGAACGTCGGCGTCCCGGTGATCGCGGTGGTGCCGCAGGGCGAAGTGGAGGCAACCGCGGCGATTCGGCGCGCCGATAGCGATGAGCCGAACGACCGCTTCCGCTGGTACGAGATCGCCGGCGCTGCGCACATCGACACGGCTCCCTATATTGCGCTTCCCTCGTTCGACGATCAAACCAAGACGGGAACTCCGCCGCAGGGAACGCCTTCGTGGCCGTTTAATGTGCGCTGCGAACCGGAGATCCAGCTGGAGGATCATGCGCTGTTGAGTTATGTGTTCAACGCGGCCTTTGCGAACCTCGATCTCTGGCTGCAAAAAGGGACTGCGCCGCCGCGCGCCGATCGCGTCGAATTGACGGATGGTAAAGTTGCACTCGATAAGTTCGGCAACGGCATCGGCGGAATGCGCAGTTTCGACGTGGATGTTCCGATTGCGACTTACTACACCACGACCGCTGGACCCGGCACGTGCCGCGAGTTGGGGCATGAGGATCGGTACGATTGGGCGGCTCTGGAAGCGATTTACGGGAGCTACAAGAACTATGCGAGTAAAGTGGCGCAGTCGGTGGATCGCATGGTGAAGGAGCGGTGGCTTACTGAGGCGGATGCGCGGCGGATTCGCGAAGGCGAAGAGGAAAAGTCGAAGGTCAAAGCGCAAAAGTCAAAAGTCAAAAGCGATTAGGTTGCGCTGGCGCGCAGTTTGGGTGAGCGTTGCGGGACGGCCGGGCTTCGGATTGCTCCGCGGACTTATCGCCGTGCGTGTCGGCCGCCCGATGGTTTGAGCCGGTTCTACGATGGTATTGGAATCGCTGGATGGCGCTACTTTTTTCCGCTCGTTTCGAACCTTGACTCTCTGATATCCCGCGGGGCGGCGATGCGAGCTATCCGATCACCGCGGGCGGTTGTGAGATCGATCTCAAAGTCTTCCGTCGGTGTCCTGCCCGTAGGGGAGCACCGCAAGGCGTTAACGGCCTCCGGAAGTTCAGCACCACTCAAATGCAACGCTTCCTGCGCAGGAAGAAACATCTGATCGCAGAGTAGCAGCGGGTGTCTTTCGTCTGCAGGCGATGGACGCGAAGTTGTTGAACCGATTTGAAAAACAGCACTGGGAAATCTGTGAACGGGTGGCGGGTCTTTGGATATACTGTCCCCTATGCGTAAGAGCTCGATGATCCGTTTGGCCGCGGCGGTGTTCCTGTGCGGCGCTTTGTGGGTGGCCTACACGCAGGCGCCGCAGCAACCGGCGAAACTGAATACGGTCAAAGTGAAAGACGACCTGTATGTGATCCACAACGACTTTGTGCCGGGCAATACGACGGCTCTTATTACCAGCGAAGGCGTCATTCTGGTGGACGATAAGTTCGAAGTGGATCACAACAACATCATGGCCGAGCTGAAGAAGATCACCGACAAGCCGGTCAAGTATGTGATCAACACGCACCACCACGCCGACCACAGCGGCGGCAACGCCAAGATGCAGGAGATGAACGCGCAGGTGATTGCTTCCGAGCAGGCGCGCGAGAACATGGTGGATGGCAAGCAACCGGGCCTCCCGGTGGTGACGTTCGAGCATGACGCCCGCATACACCTGGGCGGCAAGGATGTCCGCCTTTACTATTTCGGGCGGTCCCACACCAATGGCGATATCGTGGTTTACTTTCCGGCGGACCGCGCGCTGGCGGCAGGCGACATGTTCACCTTTGGCGACGCTACGCCCGAGCTGATCGACTATGCCGGCGGCGGCAGCGCCAAGGAATGGCCCAAGACGCTCGATGGGGCTTTACAACTGGATTTCGACACCGTAGTGCCCGGCCATGGCGTAGTGACCACCAAGGCGGAGATGCGCAAATTCCGCGAGAGCGCGCAGCGTCTGCGCAATCGGGTTCACGAGATGCTGGCGCAGAAGAAATCGAAAGACGAAATCGCCAAGATGCTACAGAACGAATTCCACTGGTCGCAACTGCATATGGACCGCGGGCTGGACGGGGCGATGGCGGAATTGCAGTAAGAGAGGACGGGCAGGTCAACTCGTCTTTTTGTTCTTGAGGTGCCGGTAGAATCCATACCCCGCAAGAAACAGTGCCGCGCCTGCGACGGCTCCCGCGGCAATCACCGCACCGGCAGATAACGCGCTAACGGCTCCTTGCGCGGCGAGCTCCAGAACGCCGACGGTTCCCCCGGCGGCACTCCCGACGCCGGCGCCAACACCGGCCACGGCAGCCTCTTTAGCGATTTCTTTCCCTGTTTCGTTCACGGCGCACTTCCCTGGAGTCCTCTAATAGGAGACCGATTGATCCCATTATAGTCCGCTTCGCTAGAGGTGGGGGCCAACGGTCATCGGTGGCGGAAGTGGAATCTGGCGAGGCAGGGTCGGGCTGCTGCGGCAGCATGGGCTGCCGCAGGTTTCCGATGAAGGGGAAGCGCGACTTGAGTTATAGAATCGCTGTTAGCTGGTGCGTGCCTTCTTAATCCGGAGCAGGATACCGCAGGCAAAGATACCTGCCAGCATCAAAACGCTCGACGGCTCCGGAACGGGCGAAGTAGAAGACCCTGTTTCTTCGGTAACTGAGAAATGCAATCCCAGGTCGTAAGAACTGAATGACGACGCGTACGGGTTCGCACCGTTTGGGGTGCTCGCGTACTCGTCAGAGTTGATTGTCACCACACCCGAGTCCGTGGTCTGTAGCTCTGATCCAAAGGAGCCCCACCAAGCGCCGCTCGTTCCTGGATTGTAAAGGACGAGATAGTATGGGCCCGGACTCAAGGTCAGCCCAGAGAATACCGCAAATGTTTCATCTGTTGGGCCCGATGTATAAAGGAAGGTGTTGCTATCAAGCACGTCCGAAGGTGTTGCAGTGGCCCCGATATTATCCATCAGATATGCCTGCACCGTGCTGCCGTCAGCTACCGACGGATCTCCATCGAGCGTAACGTCGACCGTTACATTAGTGAAGGTTTGGGTGGACGTCCAGGAAACAGCTAGCGCTTGTGAGCTGTCCAATGTCCAGGGTTCAACGTCTGAACCGCTTTGACTCGCGACAATGTCGGCGAGAGCATTACTAACCGGGACAAAAAGAGCAATGGCAATGAGTATAGGTGCCGTTCGCATACGGTAGTAAGTTACCACAGGCTTATGTAAACTGAGCCAGAATCGGAAATGCTTTAGTCCTATAAGGCCTAAGTACTAGGACCTAACTGAACCGGCAGAGATTAGATTACGTTAACTTTCATACAAGAGCTAACTGCTCTTCAGTGGGTTCCGCTCAACAATACCAAGGCTCAGTGAGATAGGGGATGGTGGAGCGGTCCGGCCGCGGGGCGCCCTCGGCAAAATTCCCATTGCCGGCTAAGTCCCAGATCACACGGAAGATTTCAGCGCGCGATGTGCGGCGGCGTTCCTGCTGCTTGATTTGCTCCTGTATGGATACGCACAGTCGATCCAGCGCAGGATCGGGATTCCGCCAAGGATACGCCAGAGCGCGTGCGTTGTATAACTCCACAAGGCTGCGGATTTCAGGTAACTCCAGAAGTAGAGAACCTTCGGGGATGAGGAGGCGGATGGCGAGCTGGATGGGGGCCACCTCGGCTGCCAGATTGAGATCCGCTAACTCGCGAAGGAAACTCCGGTACGAATCAAGAGTGGTCCACGGACTGAAGGGAATGAAGGTGGGCGCAAGCGGCAGCCCTACAGAGCGTGTAAGTGCGAGCGCTTCGACAAAATCGGCACGGGTGTGGCCCTTCGCCAGCTTCTCCAGTATTCGATCGTCCAACGACTCCACGGCGCTGGTCACAAACAGGCAGCCGGTGGCCTGAAGCCGCGGCAATAAGTCGCGGTGCTGAAGCAGGTGCTCGATCTTAATGGTGGCGTCGTAGGTGAGGCGCGGCCACTCGCGGTGCAGAGCCTCCACAATGCGGGCCGCGTGTCCTGGCCCGTTGAAGAAATCGGGATCGCCGAACGTGATGTGCTCGGCGCCGGACGCCACTTGCTGGCGAATATCGGCGAGCACTACCTCCGGCTGAACGACGCGGAAATTGCCGCGGTACACGGGAACCACGGGGCAGTGCCGGCACAAATGCTTGCAGCCGCGGCTGGCCTCGGTGTAGCCGACGCGCCGCGTGGCGCCATTGACCACCAGGCTGGCGTACGACGAAAGCGGGGGCAGGCCCGCGCGATCGGGCACGCGGAACTGCTGGCGCTCGAGCGACACCAACGGTTGGGCCTGAGCGCCATCGGCACCGGCTGCCAGGCGCCGCGCCAGATCCACCAGCGGCTGCTCGAATTCGCCGCCGATCACGGTGGCGCATCCCGCGCGCCGCAAGAGCGCATCGTTGAGCGGCGCGTACAATCCATAGCCACACAGGTGCGCGCGCGGGTTCGCCGCCTTGACCTTCTCCGCCACCGGCAGAAAGAGCCGCGTGGCCGTGTGCATGGGAAGAAAGAACGCAACCAGGTCCGCCTGCGCCACAGCCTGCATCGGCAAGGGGCTGCACGAAAGGTCCGCCAGGGTCACTTCGTGGCCTTCCGCCTGGAGCCACGTAGCCGGAGAGGCTAGCCCAAACGGCTGCCGGCCCAGCTCATAAGTGGAGATCAGGAGGACGCGCACAGACCTCATTATGACCGCTTTGTTACACTAGATTAGAATCATTCTCTCTCCCCCGATGCTGGCTGTAACTAGTGTTACCGATGAAATCCTCGATTTGAAGAAACAGCGGAAGGCCGTCCTTCTGGCGCATCATTACCAGAATGCCGAGATTCAGGAGCTGGCCGACGTGATTGGCGACAGCCTGGAGCTGGCGCGCAAGGCACGCGAGTTCGCGGGCGATGTGATCGCTTTTTGCGGCGTGTGGTTCATGGCCGAGACCGCCAAGGTGCTCAACCCTAACCGGGTGGTGGTTGTGCCCGATCGCGAGGCCGGCTGCAGCCTGGTGGATGGCTGCCCGGTGGAGCCGGTGCGCGCGTTTCGCCGGCAGAACCCCGATCACGCGATCGTGAGCTACATCAACACCTCCATCGAAGTGAAGGCGGAGAGCGACATCCTTTGCACTTCGCGCAACGCGGTGAAGGTGGTCAATTCGATTCCGCGTGAAAAGCCGGTGATGTTTTTGCCCGACCGCAACCTGGGCAACTATGTGAAGCGCGAAACCGGCCGCGAGAACATGCAGATCTGGCAGGGCGCCTGCATCGTGCACGCCACCTTCCCGGCGCGCCGCGTAATGGAAGCGAAGCTGGAGCACCCGCAGGCGAAGGTTGTGGCTCACCCGGAGTGTCCCGAGGCGGTGCTGGCGATGGCCGATTTTGTGGGCTCCACTTCGGCGCTCATCGAATGGTGCGCGGCCAACACGGCTTCCGAGTTCATCGTGATGACGGAGAGCGGCATCCAATATTCGTTGCAGCGGCAGGCGCCGGGGAAGCGCTTTTACTACGTGGCCAACGAGAACTGCAATTGCAGCGAATGCCCGTACATGAAATTGAATACACTAGAGAAGCTGAGGGATTGCTTGCTCCACCTGGAACCGCGCGTCGAGCTGTCGGAAGAAATCATGGCGCGCGCGCTGGTGCCGCTGGAGCGGATGCTGGCTTTGAAATAAATGGCTGACCAACTCATCGACTCGTTCGGCCGCGTCCACACCAACCTGCGGATCAGTGTCACCGATCGCTGCAACATCCGCTGCTTCTACTGCATGCCGGAAACGGGCGTGCACTTCGAAGATCGCCGGCAAATTCTGGATTTCGAAGAGATCGAGCGCGTGGCGCGGATCGCAGTGACGCTGGGCATACGCAAGATCCGCGTCACCGGGGGCGAGCCGCTGGTGCGCCGCGATCTGCCGGTGCTGATTCGCAGGCTGGTCGCCATCCCCGGGGTTCAAGACCTGGCGCTCACGACGAACGGCGTGCTGCTGCCGCAACTGGCCGAGCCCCTTTATGAGGCGGGCCTGCGGCGCCTCAACGTGCATCTGGATACGCTGGACCGCCAGCGCTTCCTGCAAATCACGCGCCGCGATGAGCTTCCCAAAGTTCTGGCCGGGCTGGAACTCTGCAAGAAGCTGGGCTATTCCAAGATCAAGATCAACGCGGTGGCGGTGAAGAACCTGGTGGAACCGGATATTGTGCCGCTGGCGCGGTTCGGGCGCGAGAATGGGTTCGAGATTCGCTACATCGAGTTCATGCCGCTGGATGCGCAGAACCTTTGGGACCGCAGCAAGGTGCTGCTGGCGGATGACATTGTGGCTGCGCTCAGCCGCGAGATCGCGCCCCTGGTTCCGGTGGCCGATCCGGATCCGCGCGCGCCGGCATCGGAATACCAGTTCGCCGACGGGGTGGGGAGGATCGGGTTGATCGCGTCGGTGAGCCGGCCGTTCTGCCTGAACTGCAACCGCCTGCGCCTTACGGCCGATGGCCACCTCCGCTATTGCCTGTTCGCGGTTGAGGAAGACGACGTGAAGGCGCTGCTGCGCTCGGGCGCGTCCGATGAAGCGATCGCGGCTTTGATCCGCCAGAACGTGGCCGGCAAGTGGATCGGGCACGAGATCAACTCCGGAAAATTCGTGGCGCCGCCGCGGCCGATGTACTCGATCGGCGGGTAGACCGCTCCCTCAGTCGCCGTATCCAACCCGTAGGAAGCCGAACCCCCGCTCCCTAACGGTCGCGGCTCAGAAACGCACCCGCAGATGAGCGAGGAAGTTCTTAGCTAAAGAGAGGTGGCTCTTTCGCCGATATCTTAGACGTGAGCCAGGGTGAAAGCCCATAAGGCTCCGGAAGGACACCCTAAGGAATGGCGAAGACCCTCTCGCTTCGTGCCAAATTCGCTCTGTGGACATCTGCCGTTGTCATCGCCTCCAGTCTGGGGCTGATGATCAGTGTCTATCTCGTTTCATCCCGAGCCCTTAAGGCGCAAGCTGACGAGGAGATGGATCGCATCGTCAACAAGACCGCCGAAGAGCTAGATCTATGGCTCGGCAGCCGCGAGCGAGATGCGGTCAACATCAGCGAATTGCACGAGTTAGCCGTCGCCTGCACGGAGCATAAACCCGCCGATGCGCAACAGGCACTGGATCGAATTCAGCGCCGGTCGCCATTTTATGAAAACGTTTTCCTGGCTGACGCCAATGGGAAGCTGTTTCTGGATTCCATTGGCGGTAAATCCGTAGGCATCGAACTGATGTCGATTGAAGGCTTTCGGGCCAACGTCGAGCATGCACGACAGGGAGAGTTGTGGGCGGGAGACGTGATGAAGTCGCCGGCGACGGGGAGACCGGTAGTGCTGCTGACGGCGCCGATAAAGGCAGGAAATCAGGTGGTCGGCATACTGGGAACGCCTATTGAACTGTCGGACTTCTCCGACAGTTTTGTGAGCAAGTATCGAATTCGGCAGACCGGGTACCTGTTTATGTTCGATTCCTCAGGAACGATCCTGGCTCATCCTGACGTCGCCAAGATCATGTCGCTCAATATCGGCAACACCGATTTCGGCCGTGAAATGCTGAACCGGCAGAGCGGCTCATTGAACTACCAGTTCGAGGGAAGCGCCAAGACCGCTCATTTCCGACGCGCGGAGAAGAAGCCTTGGACCATTGCTGCCAATGTATCGACTAAAGAACTGTTCGCGAGTGTGCGAACCATCCAGTTATACCTTACGCTGTTCGGCTTTGTGATGTTGGGAGGCACCGTCTTCGCGGTGTCGTATCTCGCCGGCAGAGTCTCGCGATTGATCCGTAGCGTTGTGTCTGAACTCGAAAGCGCCGTTCAGGAATTCTTCGCAGCGTCATCCCAAATCGCCTCCTCCAGCCAGTCGCTCGCCCAAAGTTCCTCCGAGCAGGCCGCGTCCATTGAGGAGACGTCCGCATCCGCCGAGGAGATCAGCTCCATCACCCGGCAGAACAGCGAACGATCGCAGAAAGTTGCCCAATTGATGAATGAGGCAATTCCGATTGTCAATGCGCTTAACACAGCGCATAGAGAACTAACCGTCACCATAGCAGACGTGGGGACGTCGAGCGAAAAAGTATCAAAAGTCATCAAAATTATCGATGAAATTGCATTCCAAACGAATATCCTGGCACTGAACGCCGCGGTCGAAGCAGCGAGGGCTGGCGAGGCTGGACTGGGCTTCGCGGTGGTCGCCGACGAGGTTCGGAATTTGGCGCATCGGTCCGCGAACGCTGCCAGAGAGACCTCCGAGCTGATTGAGGCATCGCTTTTGAAATCTCGTGAGAGCAAGCACAAGCTCGACGATGTGCAGAAGGCGATGGAGGCCAACAACAAGATCGCTGGAGCGGTGAAAACGGAGAGCGACCAAATCGGTAGCGCGTCCGAAGAGCAGGTGCGGGGAATCGTGGAAATCACCTCGGCGATCACACAAATGAGTCACGTGACCCAAGGTGCGGCGGCGCAGGCGGAGGAGAGCGCTTCGGCGGCCGAGGAGCTGAACGCACAATCCGAGGCGCTGAAGCAGGTCGTAGAGCGCCTTACCGTCATGGTAAACGGTAGCTAATTGTAGCGCCGCGCGGCCGAAGTACTGCATCTGGGGGGTAAGACGCGCCCCACGGTCCGATATAATCGGAGGCACTTCGATGCGACTGAAAAATCCGGACACTTGCAGGAATGCCTGTGCTACGTGCTTGCTGGGGGCTCTCGCTTTGAGCCCACTCGTCAATGCACAGCGAGGAGTCTTCCCACAGCCGCAAACGGCAAGGGAGGTGACGATTCAAGGAATCCCGGGGGTGGTCGCGGCGGGCGCGCAATGGACGGTGGCCTGGCAGGGAGCTGACAATGCGGATGGCATCATCGGGACTACCGACGGGGGCCCGCTATTCGCGCAGGAACAGCCCAGCCAAATCAGTAAGCTCGACCAGCACGATAAGGTTTCCGTTTATTTGGAGGACACGCATGGCGCAGGCGCCGTCGCGATCGACTCCAGGGGCCGCATCCTGGTGGTGGAGAGGACCTGTACGGATCCGGGCAGACGTCCAGCCCAATGTAAGGAGCCGACGGCGGTGGCGGTTCTCGCGCCCGAACGCAAGATTCTCGCCGATAACATTGCGGGCAAGGGACTGGGGCGACTCAACGATCTGATAGTCGATAAGAAGGGCGGCGTCTATTTCAACGGGGCGGGAACCTTCTACCTCAATCCCGGCGGCCAGGTGAGCAGCATCGGCGAGAATATCCGAACCAACGGGATCATGCTCAGCCGGGATGAGAAGACGCTCTATGTGACCAATGGCATGGTGATCGTGGCCTTCGATGTACAGCTGGATGGCACGGTCAAGAACCAGCGGGAGTTCGGAAAACTGGAAGCTGGCGGTGCGGGCGATGGAATGGCGATCGATGCTGAAGGCCGTTTGTATGTCTCGACCGATCCTGGTGTGCAGGTTTTGAGTCCGGACGGCAAGTGGCTCGGAGTGATTGCGACTCCGCGTGGAGCGATTAGCGTGGCTTTTGCCGGACCGGATAAGAAGACGCTGTATGTGGTCGGCAGCGGGGCTCTGGGCCCGGACGGAAATGAGTTAAGACCGCCGAGGGAGTCAGGAACAACGCTAAGACGATTTATAAGATCGCGATGCTGGCCGGGGGTTTCCGCGGACGAGCGAAGTAACTGAAAGAGTGCCGGCGACAAGGTCCGGAACGGACTTGGCCGTCGCCAGCGCTACGTAACGCCGGCTATCTTGTCGCCGGTGTCTCTCAAAACGTTGCCAGCGCGTTGAAGGTGGTTGCGGTTCCTCCGGGAACGCGCGTGAATTGCACGGTGGTCAGGAAGTCCCACCGCTTGCGGGCGGCGGCTTCCTTGGCAACATCTTCCAGATAGGCGTTGTCTACTAACGGCACACCCATCACGGCGATGAGCAGAGTATGTACGGGACGATCCGCAGCTTCGCCGGCTCCCACAATGCCGGAGGGTTGCACATCATTTACGCCATCGCTGCCCAGCAGAGCGATATCGTGTTGCCTGATCCAGGGCATTGCCGAAGCGTCCAGCCCGGCGGCTTCGCGCGCGGCATTCCATGGCCCCAGTTTCGCGCGACGTGCCCAGCGGCCGGAGCGCACGAACAGAGCGTCGCCACTCGATATCTTGACAGGGGCATATTTTTCCCACGCCTCCAGGTCCGAGGCATAGATCGGCGTGCCCGGTTCGAGATAAGGAACGCCCTTCAGCAGCGGCAAGTCGACGAGGATGCCGCGCGTAAAGACGCCGGGGCCCATGCGATCGATGCCATTCGCCTTGACAGCCGGCCTCATCCAGATCTCGCGGATGGCCGTTGAAGACGAGTGCTTTTCCATCGCGCGGCAGCGCATAGTGACAGAGCGCGTCCAGGTGGGAATTGGTGCCGTCGTGAATGCCGAAACTGATGATGTCCAGAGCGCCGCCGATGCGGCCGGTGTTGGGGTTGTGAAACATTTCGTGCTTGGTGGGACCGAAGTTAAAGTTGTCGGCGGCCTTCTCCAGATCGGCAAAGTGCGCGAGCGAGACGGTTACACCATCCTTCACCAGACGCGCCGCCTGCACTTCCTTTTGGGGCGTGATCAGGTTCAGCGCGCCGCGCTCGTCATCCTTGCCCCAGCGGCCCCAGTTGGAGAGTTCCGTTTCCCAGCGGTTCACTTGTTCGATGGTTATCTTGGGATGCGCGGTATCCACGCTATCGGCCCGAGTGTGAAGCGTTCGCAGCGTGCCGAGTGCCAGGACGGCAACAACCGACGCCGTGGTGAGAGTTAGACGCCTTTTCACGATCACCTCCGTCGGATCAGATTCTATCGGCCTATGATCGCCAGTGGCGGGTGGCCGCCGGTTACGTTAAACTGCGATCCATCATGAAAATCCCTGGAAGCATCCTTCTGGCCGGGATGGTGGTTCCGCTGCTTTACGGGCAGGGAGATTGGCCGGCATACGGCCACGATCCCAGCGGCCAGCGCTATTCCCCGCTCACGCAGATCAACATCAAGAACGTTTCCAAGCTGAAATTGGCCTGGCAGTATGGCCTGGATTCCGGCAGTGTTGACAATAGCCCGGCCAATCGACTGTTGACTGGAACCGAAGCCGTACCGATCATGGTGGGCGGCATTCTGTTTGCGCCCACGGTGCATCACACGATCGTTGCGCTCGAACCGGAGACCGGTAAGGAGATCTGGAAATATGAGCTGGGCAAAACGGCTGCTCCGCTGCGCGGCGTGGCCTACTGGCAAGGTGACAAAGAGAGCCCGGCGGAGATATTGGCGGGGACCAGCGACGGCCGGCTGATCGCGCTCAACGCCAAGACCGGGAAACTGGTTCCGGGATTCGGCAAGGAAGGCTATATCGACCTCCGGGTGGGCGTCACCGACAAATTTCCGGATGCGGTGTATCACATGGCCTCGCCCGGGGCTCTCTACCGCAACCTCATTATCACCGGGGCGCAGGGCAAAGAAGACGACCCCGATGGGCCGGCTATGGACGTGCGTGCCTGGGATCTGCACACCGGAAAACACGTTTGGACTTTCCACACCATTCCGCATCCCGGCGAGCCGGGTTATGAAACCTGGCCCAAAGACAATTGGGTGACCGCGGGTTCGCCCGCCAATTGGGGCGCGGCGACAGTGGATGCACAGCGCGGCTTGATTTTCCTGCCCATCGGCCAGCCCGCGGCTCAATATTACGGTGGCGCGAGGCACGGACAAAACCTGTATTCGTCTTCGATCGTGGCGTTGGACGCCAACACGGGAGCGCTTCGCTGGCACTTTCAGTTAACGCACCACGACGTGTGGGATTACGACGCGGAGGCAGCTCCCACGCTGATGGACCTTGTTCACGAGGGAAAGAAGATCGCAGTGGTGGTGGCGGTCTCCAAGCCCGGGTGGATGTTTTTCCTGGATCGCGAAACGGGAAAATCCATCTATGGCGCGGAGGAGCGCGCGGTGCCGCAAAGCGACGTGCCGGGGGAGCAGAGCTCGCCGACGCAGCCGTTTCCTTCCAAGCCTCCGGCGCTCGCGCGCAACAGCATACAGGCCGATGAAATCTTCACGGGCGAGCCGGAGCACGAAAAATTCTGCCGCGACCTGGTCGCCAAGATTGGCGGCATCCACAATTACGGACCCTATACGCCATATAGCAGCCAGGAAATCCGGGTCATCTTTCCCGGCCAGCAGGGCGGGCCCAATTATGGCGGCGTCTCGGTGGATCCAAAGCTCGGATATGTGTTCGTAAATGCGCGCAACGTAGCTGGCATGGGACGGCTGGATAAAACACCGGAGGGCGACGGAGTTGCCTATCGCCGCAACAGTCCCTTAGGAGCGGGCTCGTTTAACGCGCGCTTCTGGGACCCCGCGACGCAGTCGCCTTGCCAGCCGACACCATGGGCCGAATTGATGGCGGTCAACGCCAACACCGGCGATATCGCATGGCGCGTGCCGCTGGGCACCAGCGATGAGATGGAAGCCAAGGGCGTTCACAATACGGGAGCGTTCGGACAGGGCGGCTCGATCGCTACCGCAGGCGGACTGGTGTTCATCGCCGGGACCATCGACAAACGCTTCCGCGCTTTCGAATCGCGGACCGGTAAAGTGCTGTGGGAAACGAAAATGGATGCGGAAGGCCACACCAACCCGATGACTTACATGGGACGCAACGGCAAGCAGTATGTCGTGATCGTGAGCTCGGGTCTCAACGCTTTCGCGGTGGAGTGAGAGGGGCCGCGCGGCGGTAGCGGTCATTGCGTAGCTTCCAAGCGGGAGAAGGAGCACGTCCATGGAAAGCTTCCTGATTGTCTGTCTGATCGTAGTGTTACTGGTTCGGTGGGTGCATTTGAGGAGCCGGTTCGAAGCTATTGACTCGCAACTTGTGACGCTTTCCGCGCGGCTAACGGGGCAGGATCTGGCGTTGACCAGGCTCGATCGCATGTTTCCACGCGAGGAGCCGGTGAAAGCCCCGGAGGTGCCGCGGCCGGTGGCGCCGGTCGCTGAACCTGCTGGGTCGCCGCCTTTCGTAGAGCGGCCTTCCGCGCCGCCCATCCCGGCTTTCGCGTCGGTTGCGGCTCCAACTCCGTCCCGTTCCACTGAAGAGTGGGAAGCCCTTCTGGGCGGAAACTGGCTCAACAAGCTGGGCGTGTTCGTGCTGGTGGTTGGGATCGCGCTGGCGCTCGGATACTCCTTCACCCGCGTGGGCCCGCTGGGCCGCGTTTCGACGAGCGTCGCCGTGAGCATTGCCATGCTGGTTACCGGCGCAGCTTGGGAGCGGCGCGAGACGTACCGGACCTTCGCTCGCGGACTCATGGGCGGCGGATGGGCCGCGCTATACATCACGGTCTTCGCCATGCATGCGGTGGAGGCCGCGCGGGTGATTCCAGACCCGGTGACCGGTTTCCTTTTACTGCTCGCCGTCGCAGCGGGCATGATTGTGCATTCGCTGAGCTACCGCTCGCAAACCGTCACGGGCGTGGCTTATTTCGTGGCCTTCGGCACGCTGGCCATCACCGAGGTCGCAACGCTGCCGCTGTTCGCGCTGATCCCACTGGCGGTTTCGCTGCTCTACGTAGCGCACCGCTCCGCCTGGCCGCGATTGGTGCTGATTGGTCTCATCTTCACGTATGGGATTTCCGCGTTGCGCGGCGACGTCGGTACGCCCTTGTGGGAAGCGCAGGCGGTCTTCATCGTGTACTGGCTGATGTTTGAGCTCTTTGACGTTTTGCATCCCGGAAGCTGGTTGCTGCCATTGAATGCCGCCGGCTTTCTCGGTTTATCGCTGATCAAGTGGAATGCTGATGCGCCGGACCGACTCTGGATTCTATTGGCGGCGTCGGCGGCAGGGTACCTTGCCAGCGCGGTGGCTCGGGCCCGCTCGCGCGAGTGGCATGGCGCCGCAACTTTGACGGCCGTGCTTGCGGCGGCAGCGGCGTTCCAAAAGCTCGATCGCCAGTGGGTCGCCTCCGCGCTGGTGGTGGAAGCAGAACTCTTTTACCTGGCCGGCGTCAGGCTTGGCGCTGGTTATCTCCGATGGCTGGGCACGGCGCTCTTTGGACTGGAAGTAGGCCGCCTGTTGGCGAGCGACGTGATTACGCTGCCGCTGGCGGCGTGGGTCCCGGTTGCCAGCCTGGATGCCGCAGTCTTCTATGCCAATCGCGCGCTCTTCGCCGCGGATTCCTTCTACGGCTTTTTGGCGGCAGGGATGTTGGCCTTGGTGGTGGGCAATGAAGTACCGGAGCCGTACCGCAGTGCCGGGTGGCTGTTACTGGCTTCGGGCACGTTCGCCGTTGGCTGGTGGCGCCGGCTTTTCGATTTCCGCTGGCAGGGATATCTTCTGGGAATGCTCGGGGTAACGGTGGCAGTTCTACAAGTGTACGAGCCTCCACTGGGTGTGGCTGCCGCGGTGAGCTATGCGGCTGTGCTGTGTACTTTGCTATCGGCGCCGGATCGCTTCACGCAGCGTGAGAGCAGCGTCCTGCGCCTGGCGGGTTCCCTGGCTGCCAACCTGGCGTTGATAGTGCTGGCGTGGCGCATGCTGCCGCCGAGAATGGTCGCTCCAGTGTGGGCGGCATTGGCGCTGTCACTGCTCTTCGCCGGTCGCGGAGGGGATCTCGCGCCGCTTTGTTGGCAGAGTTATGCGGTAGCTGCGCTAGCCTTCGTTCGGTGCTGGTTCTTCAACTTCGATGCGGCAGGCGTTTCGGTTTGGGCCGGCTCTCTGGTAATTGGCTGCTTCTACGCTGCGATGCTCCTCCTGAACCGCGCAAGCCGCCCGAGGCTGTACTATTCGCTGCTCGGTACTCTGCTGACCGTACTGTTGCTTTACTACGAAATCTCCGGAAGCATGTTGACCGTCGCGTGGGCGTTCCAGGGCGCGGCGCTGCTGGCCGCAGGCTTTCCGCTGTGCGACCGCGTGCTGCGGCTTTCGGGACTCACGTTACTGTTGTCCTGCATCTTGAAGTTGTTCCTCTGGGATCTACGGCACTTGGAAACGCTTCCGCGGATCTTCTCGTTCATCGTGCTTGGCCTGCTGCTGCTGGGTGTTTCGTGGGTCTATACGCGTTACCGGGAGCGGGTCTCGAGATATCTGTGAGTTAAGGTACCGGGGCGAAGTAGGGTGGCGCCCGACTAATACTAGGATGAAATTGGCAGGAAGTCTTCCATGAAATGGCTCCAGAAGATCGATCATGTTACCTACGTCGTACGGCCGGATACCATCCGCAAATGGGCCTGGCTGTACATCGAGAAATTCGGCGGTAAGCTGACGTTGCGGGTGGACGATACCAATCCGCGCGAAAAATCCAGCATGATGCTGTGGTGCATCGATTTCGGCGAGTTCGGAATTGCGCTGGTGGCGGGTATCGACCGGCAGGAGAAATCGCACGTCACGGCGTATGTGGAACGGCACGGCGATCACAGCGTGCAGCACGTCGCGTTTCAAGTGCCGGACCTGGCGGCGTTCCAAAAACAAATGGTGGAACAGGCCGGCCTGCGGCTGCTCGGACCGATTCTGCAACGGAACGATGGGTTCGGATGGGTAAGGCAGGTTTTTGCCAAGGGCTATGACGACTCGGCAAATCCCGCGGAGGTTGGGTTCCCGGAGTTTGTGGAACGGCCGATGAAGAAAGGCGAGGCGTTTCCGGAGGTTTCCTTCTCAGCCGATGCGGGAACGGGTTTGTACCAGCAGGCGCAGGAGGCCATGGACGCGGATCGGCGGGAAGCTATGGTCGATTTCGCGGGGATGCCTGAGGGATGGGAGCCACGGGTGGAAGCGCGTTGAACCCCCGCTCCTTCACGGTCGCGGCTCGGCCAACACGCGTTTCCGAACCGCGCGCGTAAGCAAGCGGGGGTTCACTTTCCAACCAGGTGTTTCAGGTCGGCGTTGTTTTCCTGGCAGATATACTCCAACGGTTCCTCGCCGGGATGAAACAGGATATTCCAGCCGGTTGACCACGTCTTGGAGTATGCGCCGGGGTCGTCGATGGTGGCTTCATAGTGAAGGATCAATTCGTTTACACGTGTGAAGCGCTCGATGACGTGAAGCTGTTCGGTGTGGGGATGGCCGGCCGCGTCCAGCCAGCTTCGATCGTTCAATCCCGTGACGTCCACAACCAGCGTGTCTCCTTCCCAATTGCCGATGGATTCTCCCAAGTAGGTCGGGTTCAACTTATCCGGCGGCGTGTGCTTTCGCCCATCCATATACACCGTCCGCCACATGTGCGCGCCGCCTTCGAACACGAAGAGAATGCGATTGGGCATCTGGTAAATCTGAAACGGAAATGAAGTCGCATACATCCGCGGAATCCCGGGCGGCAGACAGAACCCCTCCGGGTCATCTTTGGTTACGTTGGCGTTGCGCTCGTCGTAGATAGCTTTAGCCGAAGGCAGGAAAGGGACATCGACCTTCTTATCGGGCTGCGCAGTTCCGGCAAAGCCGCCGCCGGTGCCGGCCATATCTCCAACGCCCGGAGGTTCCCAGGAACCGCTCGCGTTGCCTAAGTCGGGGTGGCCGTCCGGTAAACGCGGCGCTGGCGGAATGTTCTTGCGGGTGAGCGTAGCCGCCACGCGCTTTCCATCGAAATCGTCAGCTCTACTGAGAGCAAATGGCCAACAGAATACAGCGACTGTCGCGGCCGCCGTGCCGATCGTGCTTAGTCTCACCCGTCGACTCCTCCCCAAGATCATAGTTCGCGCAGGGGCCGCAGACAAGGGCGAGCTTCCGGGTACACTGGGCAGCGCATGGCGCTGCCCACAGCACAGAGGAAATGGCTTGAAGTCTGTCGGGCCGGTCGGTTACGCTGTCTATGATCCACCCAAGGAGAAATTCATGCGTTACACCAGACGGTTTGTCACCACCGCGACGCTGTTCGCGTCGATCGCGATCGTGGGCGCCCAGGACCGGGGCGGCAAGAAGGGCGGCGGTTTTCAGCTCCCTCCTATGATCCACATTCAGATCGCGGACTTCGCCGATGGCGGGCGAATTCCCAAACAAGTACACGTGCGCGGCTAGCCCCAACAGCCCTTCGCCGGCTATCACCTGGTCGGGCGCTCCAGCCAACACGCAAAGTTACGTGCTCATCCTGCACGATCCCGACCCGGTGCTGGGCGGTTCGGCAACCAATGATGTGTTGCATTGGGCGATCTTCGACATTCCGGGCGATGCCAAAGGATTGCCGGAGGGCGTGAAGAATGGCGACCAGGCCGATGGCGCAAAGAACATCAAGAACCTGGGCGGCGGCGATGGTTATATGGGCCCGTGCGCGCCTCCCGGACACGGCGATCACCACTATACCTTCGAGGTTTACGCTCTGAGCGCCAAGCTGGGTCTTCCGGCGTCGACGTCGCGCGCCGATCTGTTGGCTGCCATGAACGGCAAAGTGATCGCGAAGGGCGTTTACATCGGAGTCTTCGGCCAGAAGTAATTGCGGCTCCTGGAAGCCGTCTGGAGGATCGATGCGTTTTGCACTTCTGTTGCTGGCCGTGTTGCCGGCGGCCGCGCAGCAGCAGCCGCGGACCGCGATTCACGCCGGGCGGCTTCTAGACGTTCGTACGGGCAGTTACCGCAACGATGTCTACATCGTGATCCAGGATGACAAGGTGGTTGCGCTGGAGCGTAGCGCGCCCGCCGACGCCAAAGTCATCGATCTTTCGAAACAGACAGTGCTCCCGGGCCTGTGCGATTGCCACGCACACACTCTAGGCGATCCGAAGGACTGGTCGCCTACCGCGGGGCTGCTGATGTCATCCGCGCAAAGCGCCCTGTGGGGCGCGCGTAATCTGCGCGAATGGATGACTCGCGGCTTTACCATGTTGCGCGAGGCCGGGGAGAGCGATCTCGGCTACGCCCAAATAGCGCTCCGCGACAGCGTCAACAAGGGGCTCATCCCCGGCCCGCGGATGAAGGTTGCGGGCAACTTCGTTTCAGTGACGGGAGGTCATGGCGATGCCGACGTGCTGTCTCCCGATCAGGCATTGCCGCCCCGCGTCAACCTGGCGGACACGGTAGGCGATGTTTCGCGCACGGTGCGGCGCGATATCAAATACGGCGCCGACTGGATCAAACTGATGGCCACCGGCGGCGTGATGGACCCCATGAGCGATTTCAACGTACAGGAGTTGAGCGACGTGCAGATGGCCGAGGCCGTCAACGTGGCGCACCGCGCCGGCAAAAAGGTGATGGCTCACGCGGAAGGCAAAGCCGGTATCCGAGCCGCCGTGAATGCGGGCGTAGATTCCATTGAGCACGGCATTGTTCTGGACGACGATTTGGCGGCCACCATGGTGAAGAAGGGCACGTGGCTCGTTCCGACTCTCTACACGTTCGAAGAAGGCGTAGAACTGGGCGCCAGCCGCGGCATGACGCCTGTGATGCTGGAAAAGGGACGGGCTGCGCTTAAGCTGAGGCGCGCCGGTTTCGATGCCGCCTTGAGACAAGGAGTGCGCATGGTGTACGGCGTGGACGCGGAGCCGGAAGTGGCGCCCAAGGAATCGACGCGCTGGTGCGCTACGGGCTGAAACCGCTGCAGGCGATCCAGGCCGCGACCGTCAATGCGGCGGAGATGCTGGGGATGTCGGCTCAGACCGGCACGATCGAGCCGGGCAAATTCGCCGACATTATCGCCGTGGATGGCGATCCGTTACAAGACATCCGCACCATGAAACGTGTGCGCTTCGTGATGAAGGGCGGGGAAGTGTTCCGGGCGCTGAATTAGCAGTTTCCCGAAAAAAGCGATCACTGCCGCTGATGAACGCAGATGAACGCGGATAAAGACGAATTTAAGTTCTTCTGTTTTCATCGGCGTTCATCAGCGTTCATCGGCGGCTAATATCTTCGATTTGCCAACGTTACTCGCACGCGTCCATACTGTAACCGATGACTCTCAAGAGCGCTGCCCTTATAGCATTTGTCGGTTCACTTCTGGTGGCCGCTATTTTGGTTTGGGATTTGATCTTCGATGTGCTGGGCGTGCTCCGGGGTCTGATTCCCGCGGTGAGGTTATTCGCTTCCTTCGTTTATGCGTTTGGGGCTGTGACGGTGGCGCTGTTTTTCTATGTATTTCAGAAGAGGTCGGATTAATTGGCGGCGCCGAAAAAGATTCTAGTAATCGACGTGGGAGGAACGCACGTCAAGGTGAAGGTTACGGGACGGCGCGAGGAGCGCAAGATCGATTCGGGCCCCGCCACGACGGCTCGCAAAATGGTGCAAGATGTAAAGCGCATCGTGAGCGATTGGGAATATGACGCCGTCTCGATCGGTTATCCGGGACCCGTAATCCACGGACGTCCGGTGCAGGAGCCCCACAATCTTGCCGGCGGATGGGTCGGGTTTGATTTCCGCAGGGCATTTGGGCGTCCCGTTCAGATGATCAATGACGCTGCCATGCAGGCGCTGGGAAGTTACAAAGGCGGCCGGATGCTCTTTCTGGGCCTCGGTACCGGGCTCGGATCGGCCATGATCGTCGACGGGATTCTCGAACCGATGGAGCTTGCACACCTTCCCTACGAGAAAGGGAAAACGTACGAGGATTATGTCGGTATCCGGGGCTTCCATCGGTTGGGACTGAAGAGGTGGCGACGCCACGTGATCGACGTGGTGGAGCGCCTCCAAAGCGCCTTAGGCGCCGAGTATGTGGTGGTGGGCGGAGGAAATTCTAAGGAAATCAAGAAGCTTCCACCGGGCGCGCGGCTGGGCGACAACCGCAGCGCCTTCTTGGGGGGTACCCGGCTGTGGAAGAAGCGTTGGGCGCGAGCGTACTGAGCCGCTCCGCAACTTACTCCGGCAAATCGGATCACCTCTGCAATCCCGCACTACCGCCGCGAGTACAATAAGGTTGTGTCTCGCTTGGCAGTCCCGGCGGTCTTCGCGCTGGCCGCCGCCCTCTACGCGCAACCGAACTTCTTTCCCCTGAAGGATGTCAAGCCAGGGATGCGCGGAATCGGCAAGACGGTCTTCTCCGGCAATCAGATCGAGGACTTTCAAGTCGAGGTGCTGGGCGTCCTCGATAATATCGGCCCCAAGGAATCTCTCATCCTGGCGCGGCTTTCCGGCGGTCCGCTAGAGCATACCGGAGTGATGCAGGGGATGAGCGGCAGCCCGGTCTACATCGACGGCAAGCTTCTAGGCGCAGTGGCCATGGCGTTCCCTTACTCGAAAGATCCTATCGCCGGCATTCGGCCCATCGAGGAAATGGTGAAGGTGGAGACGGCTCCCAGCGCGACGGCGGTTCAACGCGCCAGCCTTTCGCTGGACGAGCGCGACCTCACACGCGTTCTGCCGAAGGCGCAGGCTGCCATGTCCGGCGAATCGCGCATGATCGATATCGCTACGCCCGTGTCGTTCGGCGGATTCAGCCGCGGCACGCTCGAAACCTTCGCGCCCCAGTTGCGCGCGCTCGGGCTGGAACCGCGCCAGGGAATCACCGCCGGCGCGGACATCGCGGGCCGCATGGGCAACCCCGCCGACCTCAAACCCGGGTCGATGATCAGCGTGCAATTGATGGCCGGCGATCTTAGCATCGGGGCTGACGGTACCCTCACTTATATCGATGGCACGCGGGTCTATGCCTTCGGCCATCGCTTTCTGGCGGTCGGCTCCACGGCCTTGCCCTTCGCCCGCTCCGAAGTGATTGCCCTGCTTCCGAATCTCAATACTTCATTTAAACTTTCCAGCGCAAAAGAATGGATGGGAATGATTTACCAGGATCGGGACACCGCCGTTGCCGGCGAATTGGGCAAGCGGCTCGCCCTGGTTCCGGTCTCCATCGGCATTACGCGCGGCGGGCGGCGGATCGAGTCGTACCGCATGCAGATGGTCAACGATCCACTGCTCTCTCCGCTACTGGTCCAGATGGCCGTGTTCTCGGCGATTGACGCCACGGAGCGCACGGTAGGCGCATCCAGCCTCCGTGTCACCGGCAGTGTCGAGTTTCAGAACGCCCCCGCGCCGGTGCGCCTCGATAATCTCTTTTCTTCCGATAACGGCTCGGCCCAGCTAGTTTCGCTCTCGGCAGCGGTTCCCGTCGCGTTCGTCCTGCAGAGTGGCTTCGCGTCACTGGAATTAAAAAGCGTAACTCTTGAGATCGAGGCGCAAGATCAGAAAAAGCTGTTTAACATCGATTCGGTTTCGGCTTCCGAGCGCGAGGTGCGCGCTGGCGAGAAGCTGCAACTCAACGTCGTGTTGGCCGGTCAGAACGGCGCCGAAGTGTTGCGCCACGTGGATTACGATGTGCCCATTGGCGCGCCGCTCGGTGCGCTGTATTTCACCGTCTCGGACGCCAACGCCGCCAACATCGCCGACTTCCGGCAGATTCTTTCGGCGAGCCCGCACAGCCCTGCCCAGATCATCGACATCGTCAACAAGCTTCATCCCAATAACAAAGCCTACGTCCGCGTGTGGCGGGCCGATCCTGCGTTTCAACTGGAGGGAGCAGACCTGCCGGATCCGCCGCCTTCCGTAGCGCTGATTCTGGCGGGCTCGCAAGTCAATCTGGCGGGGATCAACCAGGTGCGCAATTCCAAGATCGGGGAGATGGAAATCGACGCAGGCGACATGGTCGTCTCCGGCACCAAGACCATTGTGGTGGATGTAAAAGAATGACCTCTCTGACGCGCCGTTTGATTGTCGGCCTCGTGGCTGCGACGGTAAGTGCACCCGCCACGCTGGCCAGCGGCACCACCGTTTGGGAGATGAATTCTTACACCGATTTCATCCGCGGCCGTTTTCAAGGTGTCTCGCTCAGCCGCGACGGGCGTCTCTCGCTCGCGCCCAAACTGGACACGGTCTTCTCCTCCGATCAGCCGGTGATCTGGAGCGTGGCGCAAGGGCCGGACGGCAGTTTGTATGCGGCTACCGGTCACCGCGGCCGGGTCTACCGCATCGACCGCGCGGGAAAATCGACCCTGTTGTGGACCGCCGAACAGCCGGAAATCTTCGCCATAGCAGTGGACCGTGCCGGAGTGGTCTACGCCGGCACCTCACCCGATGGCAGCGTTTATCGAATTGAAAACGGCAAAGCCACCGAGTATTTTGCGCCCAAGGCGCGGTACATCTGGTCGCTGGCTACGGGACCCGGCGGCGTACTGTATGTCGGCACCGGAGATCGGGGCAGAGTATTCCGCGTGGAGGGTCAGGGCAAGGGCGAAATCTATTATGAAACCGGCCAGTCGCACGTGACTGGCTTGGCCATCGATTCGCAAGGGCGCGTCCTGGCCGGCACCGAGCCGAATGGCCTGCTCTACCGGATCACGGCTAAAGACAAGGCTTTCGTGCTCTACGATTCCAGCCTGCCGGAGATCCGTTCCATTGTTCCCATGCCGGATGGCACGGTGTACGCGGCGGCTCTCGGCGGTTCCGTCGCCAAGCGAGCCCAGAGCGCACAACAGGCACTGCAAAATCTAAGCGGCGGCACAGTCACCGCACCTACTACCACGATCACAGTGGAGGCGCAGGAGAATGGCCCGGGCCCGGAACTCAAACCGCCCGATGCCAAAGCGGCCCAGCAACCCGCCGCGACCAGCACACAAGTAACCACTCAGTTCACTCCCGTAACCGACAACACCGGGATGGATAAGTCCGCGGTCTACCGTATTAATCCGGACAATACGGTGGACACGCTGTGGACTTCCAAAGAGGAGAATGTGTATGACCTGCTGGCCCTCGACCAGCAGATTCTATTTTCCACCGACGACTCCGGGCGCATCTACAGCCTGTCTCCCGATCGTCGAGTGACCCTGGTGCTGCAGACGAACGAAGGGGAAACCACGCGCCTGCTTCCGTCCGACCATTCCATTCTGGCAGCCACCGCCAACATGGGCCGCCTTTACCGTTTGGGCGAGACGCCGGGCGCGGCCGGAAGTTACGATGGGCCGGTACACGATTCCGGCACGGCCTCACGGTGGGGCAGTCTCGCCTGGCGCGGCGACCTGCCGGCGGGCTGCGCGTTACAATTTCGCACGCGCTCCGGCAATTCGGCCAAACCCGACCGCACCTGGAGCGATTGGTCCGATCCGCTCTCGAACGCCAACGGATCGCAGATTACCAGCCCCAACGCGCGCTTCATTGAGTGGAAGGCGGAATTAAAAGGCGTCAACGGAGCTACGCCCGCGGTGAGCAGCGTGACCGTGGCCTACCTGCCCCAGAACTCGCCGCCGCTGATCCGCAGCATCAACGTGACCACACAGGCGGTTGCGACGCAGGCCGGCCGATCCGCCGCCTCCTCCGCTTCGGGAGCCTACACCGTAACCGTGAGCGACTCCCCCGACGCGGCCGCCGCGGGCACTGCCACGCAGACTCTGCCGCGCGGTTCGTCCTCGCAGATCACGGTCTCCTGGCAGGCGGAAGACCCCGATGGCGACCGTCTGGTGTACAACGTCTATTTCCGGGGCGACGACGAGACGCAGTGGAAGGTGCTGAAGACCGATACGCGCGACAATTCCGTCACCTTCGATGCCGACCTTCTGGCCGACGGCAAATACTTCTTTCGCGTGACCGCCTCCGACCGGGAATCCAATCCACCGGCGTCCGCGCGCGAGGCGCAACTGACCAGCAGCCCGGTGCTGATCGACAACACTCCGCCCAGTATTACTATCGGTACTGTGCGCTATGCTGGCGGCTCCGCGCACCTGGAGTTTTCGGCGGCGGACGCAGCATCGGCGTTGCGGCATTGTGAATACTCTCTGGACGCCGGCAGTTGGGTTCCGGTGGAAGCCGCGGATGGCGTGATCGATTCCCTCCGCGAGTCCTTCTCTCTGGACCTGAAGAATCTCTCCCCCGGCGAGCACTTGGTGGTAATCCGCGCAGGTGATAGCGCCAACAACACCGGGGTGGCCAAGGTGATTTTGCGATGAGAACCGCTCCCTTTGGTCACGGCTCGGTAGCAGACGCCTTACTGAGCCGCGACCAACGGGAGCGGTCTTTGCAAACTCTTGCGCCAGGCGACACACTAGCGTAGGACTGCCAGAACCGTGCCTCTGACTCTGCGAACCCTGCTGTGGCTCTTGCGGCGAAGCTTGATGGCGGCCTTCGACGACGGCTGTTTCAGTATCGCCAAAGGCGCGGCCTATTCGGCGCTGCTCTCTTTCTTTCCGGTACTCACTTCCGCCGCCGCGATTTTGGTGCAGACGCGCGCCGAGTTCGTCTCCAACATCCTGCAAGGATTTCTTTCGGAGATCGTGCCGCCCGACAGCCAGGATCTGGTGGTCCAGCAATTCCGTACCGCCGGCGCGCGCCCGGCCGCGCTCCTGGTGACGGCCGGCCTGATCTCGTTGTGGGCCGCCTCGGGTGTAATCAAGAGCTTGATCGAAGGCTTTCAGGCGGTCTACCGAGTTCCGCGCAGCCGCGGGGTTTTGGCCCATAGCAGCCTCGCCATCGCGCTCGTACTGCTGTCGGCCGTTCCTCTTGTAGCGGCGTCTATTCTGATTCTGTTCGGCGGCGAAATCCAACGCGTGGTGCTCGATTGGATGAAGGTGGATCCGTATCTGAACCCTCTCTCGTGGGCCTGGAAATTCCTCAGCCGCCTGGCCAGTTACGCGGTGGCGTTCGGAACCACGGTGCTGGTTACCTCTCTGCTGTATTATTTCGGGCCGTATCGGCAGCAGCGCTGGCGCTACGTGTGGCCCGGAGCAACGCTGGCGACGCTGCTATGGCTGGCGGCGACATCTGGCTTTGGCTGGTACGTGCGCCACGTGGGGAATTACAACGTGGTGTACGGCTCCATCGGCGCAGGTATTGCCCTGCTGGTGTGGATGTACTTAATGGCTGCTATCGCTCTAATTGGCTGCGAATTCAATGCGGTATACGAGCGCGGCCAGCAGGACCCGGGCCACGCTTAGGGGACCTTAGGGGAGTCGCCCAATTGTTGACTCGCCAAACCGGTACCCCTTCTTTTCTTTTTCCTTGCCGCAATCAATTAGAAATGCATTACAATACGTTGCGAAATGGCGAAGCGCAGGAGTGCCCTACATCGAAGGTGCGACGCTCGCCTGCTCCGAGAGATGAGCCAGGCGGCGCGTGGTTTCGCACGTGCCCGAGGTAAGCATCGCCTGGAGGCTTTGCGACGGTATGTGGCAGCCTTAAACGAATTCTCGGAGGGGGTACTACGCGAGTTGCCGCAAGGACGGCGCTCGATGAACGCGCCGCGCCAACGCCGGCGCAACACATAGTCGGCACCGGTGTGCTGAAATTGCGCATGACGTCACTGCTGATTCCGTATGTGGGGGCCGTTGGCGCCAGGCAGATTCTGAAGTCTGTTTCGGTTTCCGGCGAACCTGAGGTGCCCGCGGTAGAGTCTGTTTTGGGCATGTTTCTCGGCAAGGCAGCGGCTTCCCAGTTGGTGCATCGAATGATCGGGAGCACGCGTACTCTTAAAACTCCTAAATGAGGCCGGCTCATTAACTCGATCGTGGGGCGGTTTTCTCTGGTTACCGCGGTCATCGCCACCTACCTGGCGCTCGGGGCGCTGGCTCTGACGGCCTGGCGGATTACCGGGAACGCCGCTTGGGCAGCCTACTTTTCGTGGCCTGGCACCCTGCTCGTCGGTTGGCTGTCAGTCGTGGGAATCTGGCTCTGCTTGCGGGTCATTGGGCACTTTGGGCCAGACGACCTGTTGCGTAAGGGGTGGACGCTGATCGCCTGGTCTAACACTTTCTTGCTAAACACCGTAGCTTTAGCGCAGTTCCTGCGAGGCGGGTCCCCTTTGTACCCGTTCTTGCTTACCTCGAGCGGAGGCGAATCGCTTCTCTTGGCCGCACGGCGCAATGGTGTGACGGTGGGCGGGCCGCTTCGCTTCGCTCTGATCGCCGCGGGCCTTTACTTCGTTTTGAAAGCCTATCGCCGGTCGGGTTTGCTGGGCAGGTTGGCAGTAGTGGACTGGGTGGTGCTGGCGATATTTGGGGTCTATGTAGCGCGCAACATGGTGGCCATTGCCGCTACGGTTAAGGCCGAGAGCGGCAGCCCGGCACTGTGGCAGATAATGGGCTGGCCAGTGGATCTTTTACTGTGGCTTCTGTTAGCCCAAGCTCTTATGCTGTTTCGCTCGGCCCAACGAATGGAAGCGGGGCGGATCGGCCAATGCTGGAAAGTCCTGGCCCTTGGGATATTCCTGACGGTGGCCACCGACATCGGTTTATGGGCCACCAATTACGGCTATCTGCGCGGGTCTTGGAGCGCCTTGATTTATTACGCATGGCTCCCCGCGGCCGCAGCCTTCGCGCGCGCGCCGGCGCTGCAACTCGAAGCCATTCGAGCCGCTGCCACGGGCGGAGCAAGAAGGACAGAATCCGCCGGCCACTGATTCGTCATAGTACGATGGTGGAGCATTGGGTTTCGGAGCCCGCTCCCTACTCCTTACAGAGCCGCGACCAAAGGGAGCGGTGGCCCGGCAGGAGGCGTGATGCGCGACGTGATCGGAAAATCGGTTGGCCTTGGGCTGGTGGCCTTGTTGGCAAGCGTGCCGGCGCTGGCCCAATTTGCAGGATCCGTAAACCCCTCGGCGGGGCTCGACCTCTCCGGCAACTGGGCCCCCATGACTCACGAAGACGTGCCCGAACGCGGTCTCGGGCCCGAACTGGTGGACTATGCCGGCCTCCCCATCACCGACGGTGCGCGCACGTTTGCGCTGGCCTGGGATGCGGCGCGGCTCTCTCTGCCGGAACATCAGTGCCGCGTGCACGTGGTGTCCTACATCTACCGCGGACCGCTGAATGTGCATATTTGGGAAGAGAAGGACCCGCAATCGCAGAAGGTCATCGCCATCCGCCAGTACATCAGCACCTATGAACAATGGCGCACCATCTGGATGGACGACCGCCCGCACCCGCCCGATGTCGCCCCGCACACCTTCATGGGCTTCTCCACGGGAAAATGGGAAGGCAATGTTCTGACGGTCTACACCACCCACATCAAGCAGGGTTGGGTGCGCCGCAACGGGCTGCCTTCGAGCGATCAGGCCACGCTGGTGGAACACTTCATCCGCTACGGCGATATCATGACGCACGTGGCCATCCTCACCGACCCGATTTATCTGACCGAGCCTCTAATCAAGACCCAGGATTTCCGCCTTCAGGTTCAGGCCGGCCAGAACTGGCTCTATCCGTGCGACCCGGTGGAAGAGATTGCGGGCCGCGCGCCGGATTCAGTGCCCAATTACCTGATCGGCGAGAATCCGTTTACACACGAATACGCCGATAAGCACCATATTCCGGTGGAAGCGGCCCTCGGCGGCGCCGAGACGATGTATCCCGAATACCAGCTGAAAATGAAGTCTCTCGCGAAAAAATGAAGCTCCCATACTTAGCTGCAGCTTTCCTGGGCATGGCCGCCGCGACCGCGGCGCAGCAGAAACCGGCCGAACTCACGGTCCTCCCGGTGCAGGGTAGTGTCTATCTCATTGCGGGAGCCGGCGGCAACATCGCGGCACAAATCGGCGCGATGGGAGTAGTGGTGGTCGATACGGGCTCCGGCGCGATGTCGGATAAGGTCATCGCGGCCATAAGGAAACTCTCCGACAAGCCGCTGCAGTACATTATCAACACGCACTACGACCCGGATTTCACCGGCGGCAACGAAGCCATCCGCAAGGCCGGCACCACCATTACCGGCGCCAACGTCACGGGCAATCTCACTGATGCGACGGAGGGGGCGCAGATCCTGGCGGAGGATAGAGTGCTGGCCCGCATGAGCGCGCCCACCGGCAAGGTATCGCCCACGCCTCCGGACTCCTGGCCGACCGCGACTTTCATTTCGGGCAAGAAGGATCTGTTCTTCAACGACGAACCGATCGAGATCATCCACCAGCCGGCGGCCAGCACCGACGGCGACAGCCTGGTCTTCTTCCGTCACTCGGACGTGGTGAGCGCCGGCGGCGTACTCAACACCACCAGCTTCCCGCATATCGACGTCGAAAAAGGGGGCAGCGTGCAGGGCGAGATTGCGGCCCTCAACAAGATTCTCGAGATCGCGGTGCCACGCCACGAAGAGGAAGGCGGAACCTATGTCATCCCCGGCCAGGGCCGCGTCTGCGACGAGTTCGACGTGCTGGAGTATCGCGACATGGTGGTGATTGTGCGCGACCGTGTGCGCGCCGCGATCCAGAAAGGGATGACGCTGGCACAGGTGCAGGAGGCGCATCTGACCCGGGACTACGATGCCCGCTACGATGCCAAGCGTGGGCTGGGAAGCGCCAGCGGGTTTGTCGAGGCGGTGTATAAGAGTTTGGTGGCAGCGAAGAAGTAGAAGAGTCGGCGCGTCCGGCGAATCCTTTAGCCGTTGGTCGCGGCGTCGGCAGCCTGTGCAAGACGGATGCGGTCGTACACCTGATCGAGCATCCAGTTTTGAATGACGCTCCGGACCTCGGGATTCTCGAAGAAGAGACCGGCTTGTCCGCCGTTGCGGTCCATACGGCCGACCACCAGTTCTTCGAGCTGTTGAAACAGTGCGTAGGCGAAATCGTCACGAGTGTTGGCCGCGCCGGCCTGCCGTAGATTCTTGTTGGCGACGGCGTCATCGCGTACCTGTTCCCAGAAGAGTTCGTCGGTTGCAGTGAAGTTAGTGCCGAAGCGTTCGTTCAGGACCTGAACCACCTCCGAAAGCCGCACCTGCTCGTCTTCGTTGCGGCCGGTGCCGACCTCGGATGGGGCGGAAAGACTGCCACCGGTGCCGGGTTCCAGCACGATTCGGCCTTCGCCTATTTTCTGAAGACGGTAGTACTTCAAACGCACGTCTTTATCCAGGTTGATGGGGTCGTGCGGGTTCGGGCTTCCCAGTTTTCATCCAGGAAGCGGAGATAGGCGTCGAGTTTTTCGAGGCCCGAGTCGTCGTAAGGGATAACCTGCGAGAGAAACATGTATAGGCGAGTGAACGCCTGCATGCGTGCGCGGAGATCGAGCTTCGGCTGCTCTTCGGCCCCCTCATAGCGGGTGACAGCTTTGTCGATAATGGAATTGAGGAGCGCATGGTCCGTCTGCGTCTGTTTTCGTTGGTGCTTGAAGAACGCAGCGGCAAACTGTTCGACTTCAGTTTCGAAGACAATGTGGAGCGCGAAGATGGCGGTCCGCAGATCGTATAACTGTCTCGGGTCTGCCTGTTCGTCGACGGTGGCGTGTTCGTAATACGGCTGGAAAGCCTGCTGGATTCCCTCGGCATCGTTGACGAAATCGAGCACGAAGGTCTCGGTCTTTCCGGGATACGTGCGATTAAGCCGCGACAGCGTTTGCACGGCTTGCACGTCTGCCAGACGCTTATCCACATACATGGTGTGAAGGAGCGGCTGATCGAATCCAGTCTGGTATTTGTCGGCGGCAATGAGCACCTGGTATTCAGGCTTGGAAAACTCTTCAGGCAGCTTCTTCTCGGAGATCTTGCCGCCGTTCATGCCGACTTCGGTGAACTCCTCCCCCGGTAGATCCTCATCGATCACCGTACCGGAGAATGCGACCAGCGTTCGGATGTTCGTGTAGCCGTTCTCCTTAATGTATTTGTCGAAAGCCCGCTTGTAGCGCACAGCGTTTAGACGGGAGCTGGTAACCAGCATTGCTTTGGCCCGCCCGCCCATTTTGTGCGCGGTGAATTTGCGGAAGTGCTCGATGATCACGATGGTCTTCTGCGCGATGTTGTGAGGGTGGAACGACATGAAACGGGCAAGGGCCTTGGCGGCTCGCTTGCGCTCGACTTCCGGGTCGTCGTCGGCGGATTGGACAAGCTTGTAATAGATTTTGTAGGTGGTGTAGTTCTTGAGCACATCGAGGATGAAGCCTTCCTCGATGGCCTGCCGCATGGAATAAAGATGGAACGCCTCGGGCTTGCCATCGGGACCGGTGCGCCCGAACAGCACCTTGGTTTTGTACTTGGGCGTCGCGGTGAAGGCGAAGAAGCTGATGTTGGGCTGATGCTTGCGCGCCTTCACGCAACGGATGATTTCCTCTTCGTAGTCGGGAAGTTGTTCTTCCTCGGCGCGTTTGCGCGCTTCCTCGCGGATGCGCGGAGCGGCGAGAACCGCTTTCAATTTGACGGCTTCCTGCCCCGATTGCGAACTGTGGGCCTCATCCACGATGACGGCATAGCGGCGGTCCGGAAGTTCGCCGATGTGACCGGCGACGAAAGGGAACTTTTGCAGGATGGTGATGATGATGGGGACGCCGTTCTTGAGGGCGAGGGCAAGCTGTTGCGAGTCCTCGTCGATTTTCTGCACCACGCCCTGCTTGTGCTCGAACTGGTAGATGGTGTCCTGTAACTGCTTGTCGAGGACCAGGCGGTCGGTAATGACGATGACGGAATCGAAAACCTTCCGGTCCTGGTCGTCATGCAGGGTCGACAGGTGATGGGCTAGCCAGGCGATGGAATTGCTCTTGCCGCTACCGGCCGAGTGCTGAATCAGGTAAGGCCGGCCGGGGCCGTTGGCGCGGGCGTCGGCCACTAGTTTGCGGACAGCATCGACCTGATGGAAGCGTGGGAAAATGAGAGCTTCTTTGCGGATCTTCTTGCCGTCCTCGATCTTCTCGACAACTTCGAGGTGGAGAAAGCGGCCCAGCAGATCCATCCAACTGTCGCGCTCCCAGATGCGCTCCCATAGGTATGCCGTTTTGTAGCCGTCGGGGTTTTCCGGGTTGCCGGCAGCCGTCCCGTTACCGAGGTTGAAAGGGAGGAAGACGGTTTCGGCGCCGGCAAGCCTGGTGGTCATGTAGACTTCGTCGGTATCGACGGCGAAGTGGACGAGCGTGCGCTTCTTGAAGGCGAAGATTTTTTCGCGCGGGTCGCGATCGGTGCAGTACTGGCGCTTGGCGTGTTCGACAGTTTGCGAAGTGAACTGGTTCTTGAGCTCGGCGGTGGCGACGGGAATGCCGTTGACGCTCAGGACCAGGTCGAGCGACTTGTTGTGCTCGCTGCTGTAATAAAGCTGGCGGGTGAGCGTCAGGCGGTTGGCGTTATAGTCCCCCTCAGCGTCGGGATTCATGCGGTGCGCCGGGCGGAAGAAGGCGAGCGAGAAGTTCTTGCCGAAGAAATCGACGCCGTGGCGGAGGACATCGAGGGAGCCACGGGAGTCCATGGCCCGCGTGATCTCCTCGAGGAACGCCGTCTCAGCATTCTTGCCGTGGTACTCCGCGATGACTTTCCACTTGGCCGGTTGTGTCTCGCGGATGAAGGGGAGAAGGACGGTGGGATCGAGGGCCAGGGCGCGGTCGAAGTTTTTGGATTCGGCTTTAGTGTAGCCGTGGTGGGTAAGATGGTGCTCAATGGCTTCTTCGAACCTGATTTCGCGGTAGTCGATCATTGAGAGACGTTCTCTCTTGTCAGGCCGTGCGCTTTTTGCCGGCGCGCGGCTCCAGCCGGATGAGCAGGCGCGACTCGGTTGCTTCCGCCAGCCGTTCCAGGGTGCGCATGGACGGACGCCCCCGCCCGCTCTCCAGGCGCGCAACCACGGGTTGGGTGGTTCCCATCTTGCGCGCCAGTTGGTTTTGCGTAAGACCGGCGCGCCTGCGCGCGTCGATCACCGCGGAAGCCAGCGCAAACTCTTGTTCCAGTGCCTCGTAAGCCTGGCGGTACTTTGGCTGTTTTATCCACGTCTTGTGCATCTCAGAAATGCGCGCCATTGGGGACCTCGATCATGCCACCGATTTCGCGCGGGACAGAGCCAGCTCTATCTCCCGCCGCGGCGTTTTCTCCGTCTTCTTCACGAAAACGCGAACGATCGCTACGCGGCGGCCCGCCGCCGTCACGTACATAGCCCGCGCGATGCCGGCCCTGCCTTTCAGCCGCATTTCCCAGAGAGGGCCAGTCACGTGCTTGACGTGCGGCTCACCGACAAATTCCAGGCCGTTATCCTCGATGAGCCGTGCGATGCGCGCGAGCCTGGCCCGCATGTCTTCCGGCAACGCCTCGACCTCAGCATTAACGGTTTCATTCAGCGTCTCAACGATCCAACGCATCCGCTAGTATACCAAAAACGGTATATCCTCCGGTTCATCGAAAGGCCGCGCACCGGTTGGACGGATAGAACAGGAGGACGGGAGGCCAACCGCTTGCATGGCGTCGATCAAGCGAGTGCCTCGATTCGATTTTCGTGCTTGCGGATGTCGAGTTGGCCGGTGACGGCAGCGGAGATGAGGGCGGCGCGATATTCGCGGAGAAGGGCGATGCCCCGCGTAGCAAAGGAGATCTGACGGTTTCGCTCAGCTTTTTGCGAGTTGATCTCGTCCGCTATCTGACGCTGCTCGTCGGGTGGCGGCACGGGACAGGGGAGATTCTGAAGAATTGGTACGCTTATGTTTAGCTGGGCTGTGCCCCAACTCTCGAGAGCGAAGTAGTGCTTCGCCGGCGTGGAATTTAAGTACTCGGCATAGTAATGGCTGCTGTTTTCGGGATGCGGGCTGGAAACGAGCAACGTAAAGCACTGGCTGCCGACCAGTTCTTGTGGCAAAACCGCACGGATCCCTGCATTACCTGTACGCACTGTTAGAATGTCCCCAAACCGCAAGTACCTTGACCGATTCTTGTCAGCTAGAGTTCGATCGATATATAGCCAATCCTGAGTATTTAACCCATTCTCTGTAACATTCATGGAACGTATTAGCAGAACTCCCTCGTCTGCGTAAGCTTGTGTAGCCGCTTCGGCGATTCCTACGACGTTGCGGCTGCAGAGTCGCTTAAACGGGAGCAAATTTCCAGTGTTGGGGAACACCTCCAAGCCACTGTAGGCCTGAGTCCTTCACTGCAGAGTTGCCGTTGAGGCCGTGTGTCATCAGGGCTGTGATGCGTGCCACGGTTCTTTCGCGCGAGAGGCTGATGAGGCGCTCCTTCTTCGCGATCAAATCATCGATTCTCGCCGTTTCGCGGTCGAGGAAGTCAGCGATGGCACGCTGACCGTCGCAAGAAGGCGCTGTTAGCCTATAGTCGGCGATGAAATCAGCCGGAACCCTCTTCTGGCCAGCGGCACCGGACATCGCCCCTGCGCCCAGGCGTCGGAATTGATGGGACATTGTTACATAGAACAGAAAATGCGGGTCGAGTTTTGGTCCGGATCGCAGAACGTGCAGTTCAGTAGTGCCCGCACCGAAGCCGCCGGGCAATCCTTCGATGAGCGCGCCCTTGCCGTTCTCAAAGCAAGGGGTGATCTTCGCTACAACTACATCGCCGCTTTCGAACTGTGTGAAGGCGCCGTTGAGTTCTTCACGGGGTTTTGATTCCTTGATCTCGATGCCGCCGTTTTCTCCAATGGCCTCCATCGGGACAAATGGAACTTCGCTGGCGTGAACTCGCTGAGACGGCGGCGGGTTGATCTGCGCCAGATATCGCAGGCGGACATCCTTCATCTTCCCACCACGCCGAGAGCCTTCACTATCTCGCCTTCCAACTGCCGTATTTCCGCCTCGATCACTTCCAGCGGCCGCGGCGGCACGTACTTGTAGAAGTGTCGCGTCAAGGGTATTTCGTAGCCGACCTTGGTTTTGTCCTCGTCAATCCAGGCATCGGGAACGTGAGGTTTTACTTCGCGGTCGAAGTACTTGTGGATGTCCTCTTTCAAGGGAACGTTCTCGGTGTCGCGGAGGTCGGCATCGGGTTCGGGGCTGCCGTCGGCGTCCAGGCAGACTTCGGCGGTCTCATCGCGCTCGCTCAGCGCGGAGACCACAGCTTTGCGGACCGGCGCCGGAATCCGGAGATCGTTCGCGCCCAAACCTTCATCGAGAGCTGCCTCAAATGCGGGTCGGCTTTTGCAGACAACGCCTGCGGGCATAGCTTCCAACGCGGCGATCAGGTCTTTTTGCAGCTTGATCCCCGCTTCGATTTCGGCCGCGCCTTCCTTTCCTTTCTTCTTGGAAGTCGCGAGGCCTTCGAATGCCCTTGAGACTTTGAGCGCTTCGATGCGTTCCGGTGTCACGGCGAAGTTCAAGCGCAGCGGGCGCTCGACCGTGATCTTACGGAATCCAAAATCGTCGTTGTCGAAAATCTTGCAATACTCGCCTTCCTGGAAATCGCCATAGATCCGGGTGATTTCGGCGATCTGGTCCGGGTCGCCGATTTCATTGGTGTGCCGAGCATGTTCGACAGCTCGGGGGTGTAAGTCCCCTCTACAACCTGATGGAGGTGAAGTAGTAGCGAAGCGCAAGGGCGTCGTCGCGAGGCGGGGTCTGAAAGAAGCGTGGAGC